>LUMJ01000125.1_pt1 | contig 39306 bp, 28 predicted proteins | sample 729631 | NCBI WGS metagenome assembly LUMJ01 (sample SAMN03860266, study PRJNA289734) | marine metagenome | biome: seawater column; feature: ocean; material: water; isolation source: Red Sea water column Station 22 - depth 500m | place: Saudi Arabia: Red Sea | collected 2011-10-15 | depth 500 m
GGTCAGAGGCATAATAAATGGCTTCGGCAATACTGTCCGGTACTGTAGTGTTTGCGCCATCAATGATGGATGTATTAAAATGATTCCCATCATTACCTATCACCTTGTATGAACCTTCAACATATTTCAAATCTGGATCTTTTTTGGTGAAATGATCTGAGAATAATATGAAATCAAATCGATCGTCCAGTCCGCCTGAAGCGCCCCCATCACTTAATTGACTATTTCTAGTAGATTGGGTGTATTTATCTACGTGAGATCCTTCATTTCGATTCCAATCACCGATGGGGTCTTCAAGGTCTACTGTCATGCTATCGGTTAATAATCGATAAGCCGGTTCGCTGGGATCGTATACATTGAAATCACCAGCCATGATATAATGAAAATTGCTATCTTGATTGGCCACATAATCATAGAGGACTTTCGCTTCTTCCCACCGCTGATATTCTTCTCCCTGACTTGCTTTTAAATGGGCGCTGAAAATAGTAAAAGGAGATACATTAGCGTTAGCATTTTTGATCGAAAGGGTATATCCAGGGATGTCACGCAGCACCGTAGTTAGGGACACATTAGAAGTCAAATCAAAAGCAGAGGTCCGATAAATCATACCGCTTTTCATATATTGATTGCTGGGAAGGGGTCCCGCTGCAAAGACCGTGCTGTCTATATTAAATACATTATTTAGCAAAAGATCAATCCCGCTTTGATGTTCAATTTCCTGGAACATCACCACATCCGGTCTCACATAATCCATGGTCTTTTTTAAATAGGCAGCACGGGTGGTTGTATTACCGTCAAATCGCAGGACATTATAACTCATAACCGTTAGGGTGTCCTGTCCATTCAATATGAAAAGGAAGCATAAGATATGGATCCGTTTTATAACCCCCTTTAACATTTATTCTACCACCTTAGATGCAAACTCAAACTGGAATCCTTCATTCACAAGCATAGGAATTCTTTGCTTCAACACTTCTAGTGTATTGGGTTTGGCATGACCAATACCAATAGCAACCCCACGTTTTTTTGCCACGCTCACCAAGGTATTAAGTTGCGCATTAATTTTTTCCACTTCAGGATCATTGTCTAAAAAAACATGGCGACGCGCAGTGGGCACACCCAATTGCCGCATGGTCGCTTCTCCCACGGTGTTTGAAGCGGTACGGCTATCCAAAAAATATTTTTCATGCTTTTTTAATACGGATCCTACTACACCCATCACTTTGCCATTAGTAGTGGCTTTCGATCCTTGATGATTATTCATACCCACTGCTTCGGGTATTTCTTTTAAGACTTCATTCATTCGCCATTCAATTTCTTCACTGGTCATCCCGGATCGCAGTTTATATTCATCCTCTCCAGGTGTATTTAAGGTGGATTCCATGGGCATGTGAATGATGACCTCTTGACCGGCGGCAATGGCTTTTTTTGCAAATTCACTGCTTTGGCGATGGCCCGGTATAATGGCGCAGGTAATGGGCACATTCAATGTCAAAAAACCATCTGAGACTGCATCATTTCGATATCCAAAATCATCAATGACCAACACAATTTTTCCAACAATGGATGTTGAAGGTGTTTCATCTTCAATGGTTTCAACTTCATCAGTTACTGCCTCAAGAACGGTTTCGGGTGATCGGGAAGTCATGTCCAGTTTTCGCAAAGTAGCAATGTTACTGATGAGTAAAAAAAGAACCGCAATAGACAGTCCGATAATGACTTTTTTTGAATGGGATGAATTCATGGCAACCGAATTGAAATATCAATCATTTGAGGCATCCCTAAATGCTGGTCACCCCATTGGATGCCATAAGCTACTGAATAAATCCCAAACTGAACACCCACTCCACCGGATATACTTTTCATGCCATCCGTATGCATGTAGGATCCGCCAAAAATCAGGTTTTTGTAATGCCCCTGTCCACCCACATAAACGATAGGGTTCTGAACCATGTTATTAGATTCCACACCCAAAAATGCACTGTATGATTTTTGTTCAAAAATAATTGAACTCATGATGCGTTGGGGCAATTCAGGCTTTAATGTGCTTAAGGCATTCATTTTCCCCATATTCAGTGCGGATAATGTGAATTTTAAATTCTCTCTAAATGACCATCCCCATCCCAGGTCAACTGCCATACCGGATGCGCTTTCCTGATAAATTTGTATATTCACAAATTGAAAGCCAATGCCAAATTGGTGTGCACCATAAACCCATCCTGCCATACTCCTAACAGATAATCCATATGCCACATAATGACCCAATGGTTGTGATGTGGGTTTGTTCGGCCGGAATTCAATATCATCCATGCCCACATATCGGATATCCAACCCACCACTGGCTTGACGAATTTGTCCGCGCCATTTCATGCTGGCTGTCTGGGTGCCCGCCAGCCAATTTCCATAAGCAAACCCCAATTCAGGGGCACGGTTAATTTGATTTAATGCCGCCGGATTTCGCCAGGGAGAGTGAAAATTGATTAAGTCATATGCCGATGAAGGAATAGATAAAAACTGTGTCCCCGTTGCCAAAACTTGGGAAACACACCCGGCAATGAGAATTGATTTAAAATGAGAATGCATAAGTAAAAATGTGGGCAGCCCCTGCAGGATTTTCAAAAACAAATGCATAATCCAGGCGGCCATCTTTGTCTTTTAACAAGGACCAATCCAGCCCCACGCCCACTGACATGCGGCCATTACCCAATCCGCCCCGGATGTAGTAGTGATCAAGATAAGGATATTCTCCACCAATCCGAATAGTGTATCCCAATAATTCATTCCCATTCATGACCACACCGGCATCACCGGTCAAATACACATTTTTATAGGTATAGTTGGAACCCAAACGATAGAGGGTTGGGAATTGTTCAACGTAGACCTTCCCCCGTTCAAATATTTTTTCTGTCTTCCACTGATAGCGAGAGCTGAGGTCTTGCACCATGAATGCCAAATTCGGACCATTCTCCGGATGAATGAAAACGCCAAAATCCATTCCCATCCCTTTGCCGGCCAAATCCATGGTGTTCATGGGGAGTTGATGGTTGAGTATCTTGAGATTCAGACCGGCAGAAAACCAAGGTAAGATTTTTTGTGCGAATGAAATGATTAACGCGTCCTCTGATGTGGAGAGATATTGGGTATGCTCCCCGGCGGAATTGCGGCCATCTATATTATCCACACCGGCGCTTACCCATGCCAACCCCACACTGGCAGATGGGGGCAATGGAATAGAAATATTTGCAACCATAAATCGACGATCTAATGGTAAGAAGTGATGACTGAAGCCCAGTTGTCTTTTCGTTAAGTACACCATGGATGCCGGGTTATGGTAAGCGGCGAATCCAGGATCAATTTCAGCGGTGAACCCACTTCCCATGGCCATGGCTCGCGCCGAAGCACCCATACGTAAAAATCCCCCGGCAAATGATGCATAATTCCGTGCACTCAATATGGAAGCGCCGGCCAAAAAGATAAGTATATAGGGTCTGAATGTTTGCATCATTTTATTACAATCAATTTGATCCACTTCACCTTTTGGTCAAATTCGAGGCGAATAAAATAGGTGCCATTATCAACCAACCGGCCATTCTTATCCTTTCCATTCCATTTTAAACTGCCTGTAAAAGATATGCGTCTATCAAATTGTTTTTGGAGAACCGGTTCCATGGCAAAATTGAAAATATCCATTTTGACTACGAATGATGTTTTCACATTCGCATGAATATGGACATACCCATCACCACCCATTTGATTATGTTCGTAGGGTGAAAAAGGATTGGGATAGGCATATACTTTATCTGAATCATATGTTGCACGATATACTTTCCAGTTGGATCCATTGGGATCCAATGCGCGGGCCAATCCATCCCATGAACCAATCCATACAGTGGCCGAAGAACCATAAAATGGGCGCTGATCATACGCCACACCGATCACTTCATCGCTCAAAATTTCATCCATGGCGTAGGTCCCCGTTGAACCAATCAGCAGTGCCTGTTTTGCCGGTTTATACCTTGCCCAAGGTTTGGCTACATCCATAGGGTTTTCTGTAACTGTTTTCCATAATCCAGATTTACTGGCCACAAGCACGGTAGAATCGAAAGTTGTGATATTATACACTCGTTCGCCGCTAAGAGTTGTATGCCACGTATCCCCACCATCATTTGAAAAACTGACACCACTTTTTTCGCCAGCCCCTGCTGTAACCGTTGCTGCCCAAATGACACTTTGCCCTTGAGTCACTTGGCGAGCCAATCCCACAACAAATCCACCAGATAGCCCATCATTCACTGGTGTATAATGGACCCAATTTACACAACCGTTATCGCCGATCAATCCGCGGTTAATGCCATTGGCTGTACCCACCCAGACCGTATCACCGTATGCCATAACTGAGAATGCTTTGTGGTTATGATTCCCATAGGTTTTGGGGTCTTCAGATTTGGTCGATGTACCATCCCAAGGGTCTCGCGGATTGAGATAATAATTCTTTAGTACATACCCACTGGATGTATTTTCATAACTGGCAGCTTCGCAGGTATTTAACACCTGATCTCCATCCATAGGCAGCGGGACCCGTTCCCAGACTTTCTGTAGAATATTGTATCGACGCAAGCCCCCAGCCCAACTGGTAATCCAGATATAATTCCCTGAAATGGCTGCATCATAAGTAACATTTGCTTCTTTGACTGTAATGGGCAATCCCTTAAAAAATCGTTTTGCGAAAGGCGCTAGTGAATCGGCTTCTGTATCCACTGGTTGATCGAAATAGGTATAGTCAATGGAATTCCCGGTGGCATCGGTGCTGTAGATCAATCCATTGCCTACGGTGATGTCTTCACCGCTTTTGGCAAATGCAGCAAATAATGTTTTTTTATGGACAGCCAAGGCTACCACACCGCCGGTTGGTGTCACATTGGTTAATTGACCTGCAGATGCATCGGCTTTCGATGTAATGGTATACATATTAATCGTATCCCGCAAGACCGCCAAGCCGGAGCCGGTCCCCAACCATACTAATGTATCTTCTTGGGGAATGATATCGCTAATCATATTGCTCTTCAGCCCTTTATATGCTGATGGATCAAATTCACCAACATTCATTTTGAATGTGCCGGGAACCAACCCTTGGGCCATCAGCACATTGAATATAGATATGAAGATGATGAGCTTTCTCATTGGACCACCAATACTTTCTTCACTGTATCACTATAGGCATTGGAAAGATCCTGAGCTTCGAATGTCCAGTGATAGGTGCCGGTTGTGGCATTTTCCGTCATGGATATGGTTCGGGTGAATGTGCCATCTCCTTTTTGAAGGTCGCCGGACCTCTCGGCCCCTGCCCCATCATCATATAGCAAAATAGGGTTACCCCCATGCATCATGGAATCCAGCCCAACATGGTAAGACCGGAATAGCACCCGTTTGATATCATTCAAACCATTGGGGTCACTTACAATAGCCGTCACAGAGAATTTGACTGTATTGGTAATATTGGGGTCGGGATTGGCAGTAGGTCTGGCCACCGTGTCCGGCACAAAAACAGATCCCAATTTCGGACGGATATTGCCCAATAAAAATGTGGAGGGTTCGCTAAGTTTTTTGCCACTATATATTCCCATGATACTAAAGAATACTGAATCCTTCGCTGAAGCGGGAATGACATTTTTTAATGCTGAACTGGTATTATCAATTTTACGACTATAAATCTCATCCTTTGATATCATATCGCCGGATGTACCATCGTCTAAAAGACGAATTGTATCTGCAGTATTGGATGCATCAATTCCTTGCCATAACACCATGACAGAATCGAGGGTACCACCTTGATATCCTTTGGCGGCTTCTACGGAAACATAGAGTTTATTGGATGCCTGAAGAAAAACAAAATCCACAGATGAAATGGGATATGGATCATCAGTCTGAGAGGTCTTTTCACAACTGAATATCAGCAAGAGGATTGCAAGGGTAAATATGGTGGGAAGTCGATTCTTCATTTTTCGGTATAAATATGGTTAACCATTAATGTGCCCACCTGCCACAGGCTATGTGGCGAGCAGTTCGCCACCACATCGTTATGGGTATGATGATAATTAATTTGGTCATTGGGATAATCAAAATCAATAACGTCCACTGCAGGGATGCCTGCAATTTCGTAAAGTGGAACATGGTCATCAAAAATCATAAATTTTGCCTGTTTTTTAAATGCAGGCAATTTCAATAATGCAGCTAAATCCCAAAGTTCCAATACCAATCCTGGATTTTGCTGATAGGAATATCGCTCAATATACAATTCTAAATTTTTATCGCCCACCATATCCAAATTGATGGCATAAGCCGGATATGGTATTGGCACATTTTTTGCAAAATATTGAGAGCCGATGCAATAGGTCCAAGAGTCACCCGTAGTGCCGTAATCTTCAGCATCAAAAAGAACGAGACTGATGCCAACCTTTGGCGGATCGTCATGAAAAATGCGCGCTAATTCCAAAATAACAGCCACCCCGCTCGCACCATCATTCGCCCCCATAATGGGTTGATTTTTCCCCATAATACTGGTGCCCCTATCTCCCCAAGGGCGCGTATCCCAATGGGCAGAAACCATAATCTGTTTTTTTGCATCGGGATTAAACTGTGCAATCACATTATGCATCTGTACGATTTTGCCAGTCCGCGGCATGGTGTCTTCAAAAGGTTGTGTGAACACGGTATCTGCCAGTGGAGAAAGCACATCGATAAAGTATGCCAAAGCTTTTTTATGGCCGTCCGATCCGGGGTTTCGTGGGCCAAAATTGCATTGGGCCACTAGGTGTGAAAATGCTTTATCCCCATCAAACTGAGGTACTTGGGCCTGGCAACCCACCAATGTGAAAATGCAAATACTAATGATATGGATGGTTTTTTTCATTTATTCATTATCCTCTAATCGCCAAGTTAACATCAAAACCGAAATCTCTATCAATTTTCTTTCCAGTATGTTTTGAATCGCTTTCACGATATTCCCAAATCATACTCCCGCTCACGGACTTTGAAAATGTATAGGTGAGACGGATGCCGGTTTTCCAACTGGATGTAAATGCCGTTTCAGCAAACTTGGTTGCTTCTTGTGCTTTTTGGAGTGTTCGATTTTTATTCATGTCAAAATTGAAGGTGAAGTTAACTTGATTATTCACCTTATAATTATCGAAAAATGGTATAGGAATATTAAACCCGCCACGATGGGTATAATTGGCTGTAAGCAGGTAAGAATTGTCATTGAATACCTTTTGCCCACCGTTGGCTGTTGTCTCTTTAGATAGTGTCCGATTGTGACGCATGGTAATGGCGATCCCTTTTTTTAAGGATAGGGTGGCACCAATTAAGGGAGCAAAATTCATATTGACGCGAGAGGTTCGCTCATTATCGCCATAATCCGAAATGAAATCATCAATGCCAAAAAATGACATGTTGGGTCCGCCAAATTGATCAAACTGCCAGGCGCGGGTTTCTTTACCATTGGTCACATGGTCCAAACTGAGGGTGCGGACAAATTTCCCGATAAATTTATTTCGCTCCAATCCAGTGAGTCGAACAGACCACCCTACAAATGGAAAACCATCTTCAAGATGACTCCCATAGGATAAATAATCTCTGGACATGGTTCGCTGTTCTAATCCTGACCCCCTCAGATTGCTGGACAAATTTTGGGCATAATTAAAAGAAATGGTGAGTGCACGCGTTAGGTTTAATCCAGAACGTACAGAAAAATCACGCTTATGGTCGAAATTCCCTGTATTGGTCCCCACCTGTTCCGAATGATCGAGCCCATGTTCTTTTTGGAATCCCAATCGATATTCCCATGGTACTACACCCATAACGCCCATTCCTGTTTTGTTCACATTCTCTGTGTATGTGAGATTGATGGGATTGAATTTTTTGGTGAGGCCATGGACCTTTTTCAAAAATTTACTATCCCGTTTTGGTTTATCCTTTTGTTCCTTTTCTGCTTGGGCCTCGGCAGCGCGGTTCACAGATTCCCGCCCGGAAATTTCTTCTTCTTCGCTAAAAGGTTTTCCTCTGGGTCGGGTGCGTGATCTAGGTGGTGGGCGTGTAGTGGTTCGCTTTGGCGGTGCAGCTCGACCGGTGGAAGGCTTATAAACCAATTCAACTAATTTGGTGGGTGATAAACTTATCCCTGATGAAAAGCGAAGTTGATTACCAATATTTGCCCCTTCGACATTACCATCTCTGGCCTTATTCCAGCGGTAATTAGCTGAATAGGTAAAAGTGGGCTTTAGCCAATCCATGAGCACTGGAGAGAATGAAGAGGTAAAACTTTCGGTAATATCTGTCACGACCCCCGCATCCATATTTGTAATAGCATTGGCCATATATCCTCTATAATCATTCATATTGCTTTTGATGGCACGGCTAAATTTTGTGTTGACTGATTCCGTCATTTTATAATCCAGTGCATAGGTTTGATTTAATCCAAAATTATAATCATCCGGCGATTTATTACCACGGCGTGGTGTTTTTTGAGTTAACCGTTCACTGAAATTCATAGATGCATTAATAGAAGCCGGCGTGTAGTAAAGGTGGGTCTTCCCTAGCTTTTCTCCCACCCAAGGGACCACAGATAACCACTTAAATGGCATGACATAATTATTCCGTCCGAATGGCAATATGTAAGACAAATTACCATTATAAGTTTCATTCAAGACTTCTTTTTGAATTTCATTAGACAAGGATCGCCTATTCATTGAGAATCGCGTGTTCATTCTATCTAGGGTATACTTCAGCAACTTATTATCAGATTTTGATGTTTTTGATGCAGCGATGGTAAGCGTTACTGCATTGGATTGGGCCAAAATTGAATCGGGTGCATTGGCTTCATCAACAAGGATATCCTGTCCGGGGAAATATTTGGGACGGCTGATAGTATTGGCCAATGTAGCTGAAATGGGAATTTTGATTCCCCAATCTTTCGGTAAAAATTTGTCCATATTGAGGGATGAATTCACATTAAAACTTTCGTTGGATTTGTTCGAACCCAATCGCCGTTGCAACATATGGAAGTCCGCATCCTGCCTTCGGTATGCAAAAGATGTATTCATCACATCGGCCATTTTTACACGGCTTTGAACCCGCATAGAAATCCCTTTATCCCGATTCACACCGCTGAGTCTCAATTCATCAAGCCATACTTCTCCACTGATAGGCGTTTCTGCATTGTTTCGGATTCCAACGATAAAAAACTGGATACGATTGAGTGCAGGCTGTCCATTAATGCGAATCATCTTGCCAGTCTCCAAACCCATTTCATCTGTAAATCGATATTCCTTAAAATTGACTGAATCCATGAAGACATCAGTCTCATTGAATTTTTTCACCGAACTGGAATCCTGAAGCTTTAGGCCTGTGAGCCATTCTAAATCTAATTCGATAGAATTTCGACCCAACCCTTCATCCCATCCATCATAAACAGGTTGTGTCACTTCATAAAAATTATCACCAAAACCAAATCGCATGAAAAAATCCACATTCGTATGTTCATGGGTGATCCAGGGGCTCATCCCATGTACATACATTTTCATTTTATCGTAGGATAAATAACTTTGTGCCCGCTCCCCACTCAAAGCAATAAGGGATTTCATGGCCGCACCACTGGCCCGTCCTGGCAATTCAGTGAACTTCATCACCAAGGATTGTTCTTTCGATCGGATTTGATTAATCCGGTCATATTCCCCTTGTACCCCTTCAGGCGGTTTATAGTTGGCATTATCATCCGTATTAATGACGGAAATGGCGAAAACAGAATCGGCATTTTCTTTGGAATAGATTTCGGATGAATCGGCAGCGATTCCCAATTCCTGCCATTCGTTACCTACCAATTCAATTTTGGCAACCTGAATATATGTTTTTTTATCTATATCACTGACACCAATGCGCAGATGGTGAATATTATTCCATTCTCGATCTTGTCCCGGATTGCTTTTTTCAAAATCGACAAGTGGAATTCGGAATAATCGCCAACCCGTCGCCACGCCATCTTTTCTTGTTTCACCTGCAAGGTAAGTGGTATCAGTCAATGAAAATGACTTGGTGAAATAATCATTTGATCGATCCAAAAATCCAGTTCTATCCAAATCTTCTGTATCGGGATATCGGCCTGCATCCAGAGCATTTTTCTCCGTCCCGTTAATTCGTGAATAGTCATTACTGCCTTCAGAATATTCCCAATTATCTCCATTCGGGTCCTGGGGATCTACATCACTAAATGAATTGATTAATTTCGTTTCACCGGACCCAAGGTAGTCGCTGTACGATGGCCCTTCCAGATCTAAACAAGCTCCCCACCCATCTTCATAGCCATCCGTACATCCATCCAGCCCCACATCTTCTGCGTCGTCCAAAATACCATCACCAATCAGTCCACCCACGGGAATGTCTTCTGTATTTAAAATACCATTTCCATCTCTATCTTCACTAATCTGTCCCAAATCAATGGTGATTTTACCTCGTTCTCCTTTCATCCAAATTTCAAAAAATTTGGTTTGAGTCTGGTCATAATCGCCGGAATAGAATGGAGTGATGATTCCACCCCATACTGAATCATTACTTACCGTTTCTTGGTGGGCTCGCTTATTAAATTCCAGAATCATAATATCCGTCGTTTCGTTCTGGGCACGGAGTGAAGTAGAGAGGTTAGGCCAAATATCTTTGGTCCGCGTTTGCACAAATGGATTGAACCATTTTAATAGACCCCGTTTTCGCTGGTCAAGGGATTCGCCCGTAATCATATCAACGGGGGCAGATGATTCACGCCAAAATCGACGCAGGATGGGTATCGATGTGGTTCGTTTGGACCCTTCAAAATCATCAATAAATGCCACACCATTGGGGTCACCGGTGGCCCGATTGTTAATCGGATTTGGGTTGGGCAAAATCTGGGCAAATTCACCTTCAATAGAAAAAGAAGATGGTTTATCCGTTTCAATAGCAGGCATTTTATCCAGAGCGCGGGTGACCATGGGCATATCCTGTTGAAAGCGGCCATTTAATCCCCAAATAAAGTTTCGCATGGGTTCATAGCCCACCTCTACTTTTTCATTCACCACCGATTGATTATAGTATAGTGCCGTACCACCAATGAATGAATTTTCTCCGAAATCCATTTGAGAGCGAACACCGAGAATTGTTTTTTTATCAAATGTGACTAACTGATGTTTATCATAAATCACTTTAATGTCCGCATTGGGATCCACATCATCAGCCAAAACAATGGTGCCGCTAAAATAATCTACTTGATAATCGATGCCTCGTTTTAGAGATACGCCACCCTTATAGACTTGCTCACTTCCTTCTACAATCATAAACCCTAAATTGATGGTGGCGCTTTGGTTTGCATAATCCACTTTGATGGTGAAACGGCTGTCGTTGGTAATTTGCGTTCGTTGTGTGCTAAAATACATTTTACCCGTCCCCAGTGATCCTTGGAGTCCCGTCGCTTGATTCCCATCGGGAAGGGTGTCTGCCGCAAATGGATGATAGGTAGGAAAAAACAATACACCATCACTTAAACTCAGAATATTTCCGTTGGACAAATCAATTTTCTGGTCAGCCGACCTGACGCCGCTTTCGTTCAAACTATCCAACCCAAATTGGGTAATGTATGGATTCCCCTGTGGATCCAAATGGCTCGGCACGGGGAGACGATCATTCACGATGCGCAAATCAAATCCATCGCGATTGATGTTGGTTGTTCCCAGATAGTACACATTTTTAAACATGAGGAGCCAAACGGGATGACTTGGGGTCAAATTTTTAGGCTTCAGCATTTTCATTTTTAGATATTCGTTCCCAGTGGATATGCCTTCACCCACAACCATCAGTGTATCCCCGGTGGTGCGATCTGCAATCACATAGGTACAGCCCAACACTTCATCGCTGGCCTTTTGCCGTAGTCGGATATAGCCCAAATCTTCGCTAAGGACATAATCCTGACCTTGCTCTAATCGTTTGAAATTACCGGTCTGATCATGACTTTCATTAGGTTGAGATAGATCGGCATAGGCCGTTCCAGGGTTGGTTTCGGAGTTAGTAGATTGATCCAATTGGTATAATTCAAAATTCCGAACTACTACATTCCCGATTTGATGGAGTCCATCCTTTAAGGGATAAAATGATGGAATAACAATGGGGCGGCCTTGGTTGGATGTAACAACTCCATTCCGGAACCATTCATGGACATAAAAATATTGATTCTTGACATAATTATAATCCTTAATCTGAAAGGTCTGAGCCTCACTTTTCCCTTTATATTCCTGAGATTTCTTCTCTGTATTCACCACGGATGCGATGGCCGTTACATTCATGGGCCCTAGTTTGGATACAGTTTTTACACCGAATAATCCTTGGTGACTGGCAGAACCCATGAGGGATTGAGATCCCGGGAGAGTCAGGGATACATTTCCTGCATCCACAGACTGAATAATATCATCCTCTTCACCCTTGTAATTGATTCGGATATTATTCTCCCAACTAAAGTCCCGTTCTGAATCATGATCCACATTTACAGACACCCGTTCCCCTATCTTCCCTTCTACACTGATGCGCTGGGTCTGGTCAAATTCTAAATGGGTATTTTGGGTTTCATTTACTTTGGATCGAATCAATTCCTGGTCCTGAAATACAAGATTCCCTTTTACGGTTACATTGCCTCGAGCAGTTAAGGAAACACGACCCAGTTTCGCCACATCTACTCCAATCACCTCAATGCCTCGTCCGCGATTATCCTGTAAGATTTGAGATTGTGGTTTCCTCAAAGTGGTCGTGTCGTGGATGGCCTTATGCATGGCCAATTGTCGATTCACCTTTATTTGTCGGTTCACGTACCAATCCACGGGCGCCACAAAAGGGACATTGAGTGACTCACCAAAATACAAGCCTGTAAATGTGATTGTAGACCAATCCTTGGCTACCTCAATTTTTCGCACAATAATGAATGGTAGTCGGATGAGATTCCGCGGCTGATAGGTGGCAGAATCATGAGGCATAGCCAGCGAATAAAGATACTGTTTATCTGGATTATAGAGGAATGGAGAGTCGGGATGCCAATTCTCTGGGAGGTCATGGATGGACGCACGCCCTTGGCCGTATAAGGGAAACAATACGGTCAACCATAAGCATATGCTGACAAAACGGATTCGTTTTGACACGAAATCCACCTCCATTATTTGAGTTAACAAGGCCCTTTTGGACCCAGTGATACCGACGAGCGGTTACATTAATCCGTTAACGTTGAGGCGATAGTCAGCTCCTTATGTTTGACGTACATTGTTTTTTATCCATTTTTCGAGGATGACTGAGAAATTACGTAAAGCTTTCCCACGATGTGAAACACTATTCTTTTCTTCTTTTTCAAGAGATGCGAAGGTCTTTTTGAGTGGTGGATAGTAAAAAATTGAATCAAACCCGAATCCTCCATCTCCTTCTTTGTGGTCTAATATGGCCCCTTCGACCTTTCCTTCTGTCCATTCATTTTGATCGCCTGTCACGAATGCAATCACGGTTCTGAATCGCGCTGACCGTTCTGCCATAGGCAGACCATCCAGTTCAGATAGCATCTTATTGCAGTTATCCTCAAAGGTAGCATTCTCGCCTGCATATCGAGCGGAGTAAACACCGGGAGCCCCATTAAGTGCATCCACCTCTAATCCCGTATCGTCAGCCAAGGCAGGCAATCCAGTTATTTTATGGACGGTTTCCGCCTTAATAAATGCATTCTCTTTTAAGGTGCTGCCCGTCTCGGGGATATCTCCAATTATAGGAAAAGCATCTAGTGTAAGAAGTTCAACAGAAAGATGATCCAATATTTGGACCATTTCTTCCATTTTACCGCGATTATGTGTAGCGAGAACGATTTGCAAAAATTTACCTCGAAAAAATGTCGGGGAAATTACCGGTTCTTCAAAAGAGACCCAACGGGATTTCGGACCTCGGTTATATTTTATTTACATTCCCCTCTTGTCCATGAGATTACCCCCGCATTTTCCGCTACACAGGCATTACCATAGGTTTTATTGTCGCATCCGCAGACGGGATCATAAATCTTTGTACAGGGGTCATTTTTTATTTTGCTTTCGTCAATACAATTATCCCTGGTTTCTTCACAGCTGAACAACGTTATGGCTGCTAACATAATCAGGAATGGTTTCACTGGTCTTGCTTGGGTGTAATATCGTGCCAATGGCCGTGTTCTGTGGACCATTCCTTACCTTCGGGGACGGGGCCATCAGGCTGGGGAATATTCAGGGTTTCCTGTTGAACAGGCGAAGTCTGACTAGGTGCAGTTGAAGTTGCTGCATCATGCCAATGACCATGTTCAGGAGACCATACTTTTCCTTCAGGCACTGGTCCTTCTGGTTGTGGCACATTTAGGCTTCGATCAACTCCCAGTGGTTTCGGCGGGATTGGTGGTCTATTCGTATTGATGTCATGGTAATGGCCATGTTCTTCCGACCACACTTTTCCTGGGGGTGCAGAACGTGTATTCCCGTTATTTGCAGAAGAAAAAACATCCTTAAAAAACCAGACTGCTACCAAGGCAATTGCGCCATAAATGGCGATTTTTTTCCATGGGGATTCTTTTGATTTCAACCCATGGCATGATTTATATTTTTTACCACTACCACAATGACAGGGGTCATTTCTATTTATTTTCATGATGTTTTCCTTTGGTGATCCCGATGGAGATAGGCCAGTTCCACATATTTTTTCGCCCATTTTACATTTTGATCATAGGTGGATTCGGACAATGTTTTAATTGTTTCCCCTGGGAGGCCCACCACCAAGCCATAATCGGGAACGGTCATGCCTTCTTTTATCAAAGCGCCGGCACCGACTACAGCGCCTCTGCCTATTGTGGCCCCATTCATAATGATAGCACCCATACCAATAAGGGCGCCGTCATTAATCGTACAACCATGGATAATGGCATTATGTCCTACCGTCACATCATTCCCCACGACGACACCTTGATCATTTTCCAAGTGAATGACGCTATTGTCTTGGATATTGGATCGTTCTCCAATCACAATTTGGTTAATATCTCCACGGCAGACTGTATTGTACCAAATAGAACTGTCTGCTTTCAGGATGACGTCCCCAATTATTCGTGCCCCTTCGGCCACAAAAGCCAATTCATGAATCTGAGGTGATTTGATGGTGGTGTTTTCTCTTAAATCTGATTTTTCCATAGCTATATACTAATCTGTCTATACCGATATCGCAAAAAGAAAGTCTGACATAATCCAGCAATGACAAATGCATTAATGGCCCAATATATCCCCGGCATAGTGGCCCAAACCGATCCGGCCCACAGCCCCAATAGAGCAACGCCAACATAAATCATCACCGCTTCACTGATGCCTTTTGTTTCATGATGATGAACCAGTAATCCGCCATACCATGATTGATAGACTTGATAGCCCGGCATCAGAATGGCAAACATAATGGTGATGGATGCCAACCGGGTTAATGCTTCTGAAATGCCTGTTACATACTTGAACCAAAATCCTCCCAACGGTGTAAATGCAATCAGGGCCAACAATCCCATGGTAGATAGTGCCAATATTTTAGCAAAACGAAAGAGTTGCGTTTTTCCTTCTGGCACTTCGGCCAGGCTGACCACCACTTCATTAAAAGCAAAACCCATTCCCCGGGTGAGAAAAACCAACCCATAGACCACGGGCCATGCAGCCAGCGAAGATAGGGCTTCAGGCATGCGGCTCATCCCCGCGGCACCGGCAGGGTGGATTAACAATGTCATCAGGGGCGTCATGGCCAAGGGTAAATAAAACCGTGTGAATGACTGCCTCGTTATTGGTGGTGCGTCACTGGATTTCGGCAACCTATTATGGATGATGGGTTGAACAGCCGTATGGGCGTAGAGTGCTTCCACAGTAACAGAAATCGCCACAGCACTGGCGCCTACCACCACACCTGAAAAATCTGTAAAGCCATACCCAATCGTTAGAATAGTCACCAATGAGGTCAACCGAACCGCGGTCCCGACTGCGACGGCTTTGGAATTCCCATATTTTATCATGGTGCCTTGATTTAATCGACGCCAAGCTATCATGAATGTCCATGGGGTCATGATCTGAAGTCCAATCCTCCCGGGCTCAATGAGGGCATCCGGTACCCGGAGAATGCCTTCGGCCAATCCGTAATATAAGGGTGTGAAGGCGACCAACAGATGAAGGACCGACAACACCAAAGACATGATGAGCATATATCGAAAAAGGGTTTGATAGGCGAGTCGATCCTTTACCAGAGCTGTGCTGGCAGTGAGCAGCATAATGATAGGGCCTTCGATGGCCAATGATATGGGATAAATGAGCGAGCCCCACGAAGCCAGTGTAATCTCTGGCGCAGCCATACGGGCTACAAAGGCAGTAAGCATAGGTGTTTCCACTCCCATGAGAAACCAACTACCTGCTAAAGGCATCCAAAGGGCAAATATACGCTTTAATGTGAGGGGGCTTTTACGATCCATAGGTCTAAATAGTGAATTGAGGCGCAGAAATTAATACGAGTAAGATCTAACCACTATTCATTATAATTTGAATTATATTTTGTGCAAATTAATTCATCATTTAGGAGGTTTTAAAAATGATTAATCGCAGAAAATTTATACAAACATTATCCCTAATGGGGATATCCACTACATTGGCAAAATCAAGGCTCATGGCCAAACCGGCCAAACCCAATTCTAAAGACAATCCCATTATACTGTGCAGTCGCGGTGAACAATGGGGAAGAAAAGTGTTAAAACCTGGATGGGATATTTTGAGAAAAAATGGGGAATTATTAGATGCAATTGAAAAATCTGCCAATGTAACAGAATTAGATCCAAATGATACATCTGTTGGCTATGGTGGACTACCGAATGAAGATGGGGTTGTACAATTAGATGCGCAAATTATGAATGGTCCTGATCATAATTGTGGGTCTGTCGCTTGCCTTGAAGGAATCAAAACACCTTGCTCAGTTGCCCGATTAGTGATGGAACGTACAGATCACATTCATCTCGTCGGTAAAGGCGCACAGGATTTTGCCAGAATGCACGGCTTTAAAGTTGAAAATTTGTTAACCGAAAGCACCCGGAAAATTTGGGTGGAGTGGAAAGAAAATCTCTCCGATAAAGATGATTACTTTCCACCTGCTGATGGCAATTATAATCGCGAGAGAAGTACAGGGACGATTAATGTCTTAGGCGTAAATAAAAACGGTGATGTTGCAGGCATTACAACAACAAGTGGTCTTGCTTGGAAGATTCCAGGTCGCGTTGGCGACTCTCCTATAATTGGTGCCGGACTTTATGTCGACAATGAAGTTGGTGCTGTTGGCGCTACAGGTAGAGGTGAAGAAATGATTAGATCATGTGGGTCGTTTCTTGGCGTAGAATATATGCGTAACGGCATGAGCCCTCAAGAAGCATGCGAAGCTGTTTGTAAACGGATTATTGATATTAATGGAGGACCATCAAAGGTTGATTTCAATGATAAAATTGTTGCCCTATCAAAAGATGGTGAGGTTGGTTGCGCTGCAATTCAGGGTAGAAAAGGCGGCGAGCCAACAGTAGCCACTTGGTCTAAAAAAGGATTCAAAGCGACTAAAGGTACCTATCTTATCGAAGTATAGTTACTCTTTAAAATAAGGTATTGGTGCTAAAATGGGGATTTGAGAGGAATGTTGCAAAAATCAAAAAATATTCACCTAATATGATTATGAAAAGATATTCGATCTATATCTTGAATGTTTTTTTATCGGTGCATTTATTTAGCCAAGAAAAAATAACTTTTTCCAGTGCCAATCCATTTGGGTTTAGAGATATTATTACCAACTTAGATGGCCTTAGAACCCAAGAAATATATGGTATATTAAAGACACCTAATGGAGATGGCCCCTTTCCTCTTGTGATCGGTGTGGCTGGTAGCCTCGATTGGGCTGAACACCATTTAGAATACATGGAAATGTATCGCTCGATGGGGATCGCAACATTTGAACTCCAGAGTTTTGCCAGCCGTCAGGTTCAATCTACAGTGGGGTCCCAAGTAGAGGTCACCACCGCAATGATGGTACTTGATGCATACCGCGCCTTGGAAACACTGGCCAGACTTCCTCAGATTGATAAAGCAAGGGTTGCCATTACAGGATGGAGTTTAGGAGGCGGTGTCGCGCTGTTTTCTGGCTGGCAACCTGCCGTAGAAAAAATAACGCACGAGGTTCAATTTGCTGCGCACCTTTCTATTTATCCTCCCTGTATAGTGGAGCCCGAAGTGCTAAATTTTACAGATGCGCCCATGCATATATTAATTGGTGAATTAGATAACTGGGTGCCAGCGGCTGCGTGTCAGGAACTGGTACCAAAAATGCAAGCGGCAGGGGCCAATATTGATCTGACTGTTTTCTCCGATGCCCATCATTCTTTCGACCGAATAACGCCCATTGCTATAAAAGAGAATGGCTATAAATTAGAAGACTGTCGATTTAAGATGTCAGAGGATGGTGCGGTATTGATGAATTTCTTTAATATTCCCATGACAACACCATTTAGACAAAAACTGGCTTTAGCTATGTGTGCGGAACGTGGCCCGACAATGGGAGGCAATCTTCAAGCTCGTCAGGCATCATTTGACTTGGCACGTAAATTCATGGGGAAACATCTTTTAGGAAACTAAACCTTTATGGGACTGTGCTCCCTCCCTTATATCCTGTCACAACACGCATGATGTGGGATGCTTCAATCATATTTTTTGCTTTGTATTCGATAGTATGAGAATCGGTTCGTTCAAACATATCCAAATAAGCCAAAATCTGAGATGGCTGATAATGCTTAAAACTCACGGATACGGTTAGAGGTCCACGAATCTTGTAGGGTTTATATTTTTTAATATTCTTTACTGCAAAAGCAGTCTTCTCCGCTATCAGATCATAGGCTGCTTCCGGATGTAGCGTCTTTGCTGAATGAAAGCTAATGCTTTCTTTTACAATTGCTCCTTCTGCATTTCCAATCAAACTTTTGACTTCATTTACAGCAGCATCATCTCCGGATACCATAATTACAGGAACGTTGAATTCGCCAGCAATACCTGCATTCCAAGATCCTTCTGTCATGGGTTTTCCATTCACCTTTACAGAGGTCAAACGTGCGCTGGAGAATGTATGGGCTCGAACCCCTTCCTTATTGTCAGTACTTGAATGATAACCTGTAAATATGACGCCATCAAAACTTTCATCAATACCTTCCATCATGCCCAGAGGCCGCGGCCATGAACGGATCACTTTTACGTCTTTAGGCAATTTTTCGATGAGCAAATTCTGTCCATTCCCATGTGAATCGGCTACTAGAATTTCTGTGGCACCAGCAGATCGAGCTGCTGTGATTGCCGCATTTACTTCTCCCGTCATGAATTCCCGAAATCGATTGTATTCAAATCCACCGGGGCCCAACTGTTCGCCCGTTACAGCGCCCACCACACCTTCTAGATCTGCTGAAATAAATATCTTCTTACCCTGTGTAAACACACATGATAACGATAACAATCCAATAATAAATCGTTTCATTTTTTATCCTCCTCTTTGATTACTTTTGACTCGAAAATATATTAAAATCTATAAGTCTTCAAATCGTGTATTGCCAATCGGATATTGTTTCCAATCTTTATAATCGAAGTGCCACCACTCATATTCATAAATATTAAACCCTACAGATTCCATGGTATCTCGAAGTAATTTTCGATGCCAACGCTGTTCCGTTCTCCCACCATAATAATTTGGATATGATCGGGCAGTAAATTCATCATAGCCACCTACCATTTCGACTACTTTGCCTGTTTTCAGATCATATAATGTTAAATCCACGGCACAGCCTCGATTGTGTCTGGATCCATTCTCTGGGTTAGCAACGAATATTTTTTTATCCATTGGAGTTGCATCCCAAAACATTTTGGTAACAAACCAAGGCCTATAGGCATCATAAATCAGTAAGCCGTATCCTTTTTGGTTTAATAATTTATTAGCTTGAACCAATGCCTCTGCGGCCGGTCTTTGCATGTATGCTTTTTCAATTGTGTAAAATTTTTCACCCATAAAATTATTCGTTGATGCATAACGAATATCATACTTTATTTTTTGGTCTAAACTTTTTAGATCAACCAAATCAGGCTCTATAAATTCTTTATTTTCCTTTGGTGGATCAGCAAATAAAGCAGCGCTACGTAATTCTTCTATAGATTTTAGAGGATCAATTCTAAAGGTTTCAGACGGGTCAATTCCATAATTAAGGCGTTTAAAAATGGGACCATCTATAATTTGCACCTCACTAATATTACCATTTTTATCTTCAATAAATTCTAATTTTTCTCCGTGATACATGCCACCATTCAAGGGGAAAGCAAATTGGTTACCGACAATATGTGTCAGTTTATCTTTTTCTATCCATTCCATTAATAGCCATAGATCTCCACCCTCTTCATACACAAAAAGAATATTATGCTCCCATCCATATTCCCCAAGAAAAGAATTCCATTTAGAAGGAAATTTGTTTTTTATTTCGGGCACTTTCCTTTCAAAAGACTTTCCATTGATAAATAATGTATTATCAGAATATCTTATCTTAAAGCTGCCCTGATTAATTCTACCATCAGATACCAATTCATTGCCCATTTTTCTTAGCGGAACCTCTAAGAAATCTGTAATGAAAATTAATTTTTTGCCTCTCAATTGAATTTCTGCCTTGACTCCATCTCGATCATAATTACCCACTATTAATTGAGCTGTCTTTTCATCCACTGGCCCTGTCTTTTGATAATCAGGCAATGAATCATTATTGGCTTTTGCAAGCATAAGATCTAAGGCATAATCAGTTAATTTTGTCGTGATCGAATTGGTTATATCAACAGAGGATGCAACTGCGACACCTAATTTTTTTTCTGGCAACGCAGACAATTGAGTTGAAAATCCATAAATTGCACCACCATGTCCTATTTTTTGATATCCATTATGCTCTGATAGTCTAAACCCAATACCATATCCATTTTTATTGTTCCCGCCAAATTGGGGTGATATCATTTCTTTAAATGTAGTGTCAGAAACAACTTCGCCATTCATGCCCATACCATTATTAAAAACCATTACCAAAAATTTAGCAAGATCTGTTACTGGGGCATAAAGGCTACCAGCTGGAATCATACCTAATTCAAATTTCGGGGCAGGAAATGAACGACCATCATAGCTCCACATATTGGCTTTCGCTAATCGTGAATTTATTTTTTTGTTCGGAGCAAACCCGCTGTTTCCCATTCCGATTTTATCCAGAATATTTTTTTGCATATATTCAACATACGGTTGACCTGAAAGATATTCAAGAGTGTATCCAACAACAGCAATGGCCGCGTTTGAATATTTTATTCTCGACTCCGGTTCATAAACCAAAGTGGAGGGCACGATACTTTGAACAGTCTTTTTTAAGGAAGGCTGATTATCTTCAAAATAATTGCCATAACGCGGTTCTCTAATCATACCTGATCGATGGGACATCAACTGCCGCATTGTAATCGGTTTATTGTATGGATTATTTGGTTCAAAATCAGGTAAATAGGTTTGGATTGGAGCGTCTAAGTCAATTATACCATCTTCAACTTTTTCCATTATGGCTAAATCAGTGAATAACTTTGAAACAGATCCCACCCTATATACTGTGTATGCATCAGCAGGAATTTTATTATCCAAATCTTGAAAACCAAAACCTTGTGCCCATACAATATTTTGATTATCGACGAGTGTTATTGAAATTGCATTCAAGTTTTTCGATTTAATTTCATAATTAATTGCATCACTTAGTTTGTTTTCGATTAGTTCATAGCCAAGAACTGGTGCTATGTTTTTTTGTTGATATTCGCAACTAGCAGCAACAAACAAAAACACACAGATTATAATATTTATTTTAAGTTTCTGATTTTTCACTATTTACATTCACTTTTTTGTATTTAAGATTAAAAATTGCACATTATCGCCATTTCAATTGTTTTAATTCACCTCGTTCTTGCTTTTGTTTTTCGACCATTAATTCTACATCCTTTAACAATTCTTTTGCATCATAGATAATTCCATCTTTTATAGTATACTCCACACCACCCACAATATCTGCTTCAGCAGTTTGGTCATTGAGTCGAATAGCACCGGTGCCGTAAAGCACCTTCAAGTTCTCAATTGGATTTTCTCCAACAATTACCAGATCAGCCAAAAGCTCTGGGCGAATCACACCAAATTGAATCTCTTCTCCTTTTGGCTCAAAAATGGCTTCGGCTCCGTGTTTTGTAGCACCACGCAAGACCTCTAACGGGTGGAATCCAGCCTCTTGCAGTAATTCCATTTCCTCAATGGTAGAGAAGCCAAATAGGTTGTATGTATAGCCTGCATCGGAACTAACAGTTACACGTCCACCAGCATTTTTATAATCATTCAAAAAAGACATCCATACGCGATAAAAGTTCTTCCAGGCCACCTCGTCTTCAGTTGTCCAATTAAAATAATAGGCGCCATGGTTATAGCGACTGGGCACATAATAATCCCAGAGCGAAGGAAGAGTATATTTTTCGTGCCACACCGCAGTTTGGGCACGCATCACATCCCTTGTGGCAACATAGGCTGTCATTGTAGGATCAATAATAAAATTGTAGGATAACAATTCTTTAATCAATGCATTCCATTCTGGCGAACCTCGTTCATGAATTAAATTCCATTGGCGTGCTACTTGACCAAAGCGATGTTGTTCATTATTATAATTCATATCTGCCGGCCAGGGCTGGATATCATTGTTTTTATAAAGTGCTTCAAATAATCCATAGAAGTGTGTCTGATTACGGAGTCCCAGACGTGCTGCATCGATCAAATTCATTTCGGCCACTCCTGTTTGCGCCAGATGGGCCACAGAGCCCATATTCAACTTATTTGCTTCATCAAGAAGCGCTTTCATAATTCGTGGACGGGGGGAGGTGAGTTTAAGGCCTTCGATGCCCTTCTTTTTTGCATAACGAACCCATTTTCTTGCCGTTTCAGGATCATTTATTGGACCACCTTTCCAATCAGATCCATTCCCTGGACGGTCATATACGAATATGCGAGGAGCCACTATTTCATTAGAGGCACTTCGTTTTTTTTCATTCAAAGCCCATTCAGTTGGCCCTAGAGCCACACCACGTACCGATGTAATCCCATGCGCCATCCATAGTTTATAGGTATACTCCGCATCAGGTGCTTTATATTGGTTTCCACTATGAATGTGAAGGTCTACAAACCCTGGCAGGATATATTTCCCGTGAGCATCAATCTCATAATCTCCTGCTGCCGGTCGCTTATCTTCATTAATTGGGACTCCTGGATAACCTACATTTTGAACCTGGACAATCTTATTATTTTCGATTACAATATCCATGGGCCCTCGCGGTGGTGATCCGGTTCCATCGATGACAATACCTCCACGAATCACCAATCTTTTAAAAGGCCCTTTTCCTTCATCCGCACTGCGAGGCGGTGCTGGATTTGGACCTTTTGCAGTTAAAGTTCCAACCTTAAAAATTTCCTTTTTCTTCTCACTATCAAGATTTTGTCCCGATAAAGGAATTATCAATATAATTGTAATAACCAAACGCAAATGAAACATGAACGCCTCCTTTTTTCAATTAATTCCGCCAAAAACCCTGTTGAATTATAAAATTGTATGGAAAAATAATCATCAATTGATTTAATTTTATCATCTCATGTGTTTGACAAGAATATTATATATTCCCGGATGAAAATAAAACGAATTATGGCTTACCAGGTGGATCTTCCTCTATATGAAGGGTCTTACAAATGGTCAGGCGGAAAATCGGTGGATGTCTTTGATTCTACCATTGTAGCGATCGAAACAGATGATGGCCATGTAGGATATGGTGAATGCTGCCCACTGGGGCCGTTTTATCTTCCTGCGTATGCAGATGGCGTTCGTGCCGGATTAAAAGAATTGGGCCCTCACCTCATTGGATTAGATCCAAAACAAACTGGTAAATTGAACCAAATCATGGATCAATGTCTTAAGGGGCACTCCTATGTAAAATCTCCCATTGATATGGCCTGTTGGGATATAAAAGGCCAAGTGGCGGACATGCCCGTTTGTGATCTGTTGGGTGGGCGGTATGATAAAGATTTTGTTTTATATCGGGCCATTTCCCAAATCGAACCGGAAGCTATGGCAGCCAATGTAAAGCAATATCGCGATGAAGGCTATCGTCGGTTTCAGCTAAAGGTAGGAGGCAACCCTGATGAAGATATTGAGCGTATCAAGTTGGTGGCTAATGTGCTGGAATTGGGAGATAAACTGGTAGCCGATGCCAATACGGGCTGGCTCATGCATGAAGCAGCACGGGTCGTCCGCGCCGTAGGTGATGTTGACGTGTATATTGAACAACCTTGCAAAACTTATGAAGAATGTTTAGCTATTCGTGAACGTACAGATCATCCTTTCGTTTTAGACGAAGTTATAGATGGATTAGATATGGTAGTTCGCGGCTATGCAGATAGGGCTATGGATGTAGTAAATATAAAAATCAGTAAATTTGGTGGACTGACTAAAGCCGCAATGGCACGAGACCTCTGCGTGAATTTGGGCATTGCCATGACTTTAGAGGACAGTTGGGGTGGCGATGTGACCACAGCCGCCATTGCCCATTTGGCTCATAGCACCCCTACTGATTATTTATTTACGGCGACAGATTTTAATAGTTATGTGACGGTAAGCACTGCCGACGGTGCACCGCAGAGACATAACGGACGCATGGCGGCATCAACAGAGCCAGGGTTGGGCATTGCGCCAAAGATGGATGTGCTGGGCGATCCTGTGTTAGATATCAGTTGATCTATTGAAATTCTTCCTTATTTTTTTATCCGGTGTTCTATGGGCCCAGACTACACCAAGTCCGTTACTGAATTCATTTAAGGCCTACCAAAAAGCCAAGACCAAAACTCCCTTAAGAACCAAGTGGATCTCTGCCGGGCCTGTCCTCAACTCTGCGCGAGTGGAGGCAGTTCAAGGACATCCCAATAATCCCAATATCATGTATGTGGCATTTGGTTCTGGAAACCTCTGGAAGACAGTAAATGGCGGTTTGACCTGGTCGCCTATTTTTGAGGATCAGCCCGCGTTAGGCATCGGTGATATTGCCCTGGCCCCCTCCAATCCTGATATCATTTATGTGGGTACAGGAGAAAGTTTACGGAAGAATAGAAATTTTACCATGCCCGGGACCGGTGTTTACCGGTCTGACGATGGGGGAGGAACATGGACGCACGCAGGCCTGGATCATACATGGCATATTGGTGAAATTGCTATTCACCCGGAAGATCCAGATATCGTTCTTGTAGCTGCCATGGGAAAATTTTGGACCGATACAGACGTTCAGGGAATCTACCGAACAGAAAATGGTGGTCGCTCATGGAACCGAGTTCTTTATGTTAATAAACATACTAGGGCAAATGATATAGTTATATCTCCATCCAACCCGGACATCATGTATGCATCCATGTGGGAGAACAATGACAATAACAATATTGCACAAAGTGTATTCGGCCCCAATAGTGGCATCTATGGCAGTAAAAATGGGGGAAAGACATGGATAAGGTTTACAGATGGCCTGCCGACAGAACCCAAAATCGGTAGGATCGGGCTGGCTGTATCATACCAGAATCCTAACAAAGTGTATGCGCTCATGGATAATCGTAATGAAACAAAGGGAAATTCAGCTCAGGTTTATCAAACATTGAATGGTGGCAATTCGTGGGAACAGACTCATGATGATACACTCTGGATTTTCCCCTCCAATAATATCGGCTGGTATTTTGCGGATATCTATGTAAATCCACAGGATGATGAAGAAATTTATACATTGGGCGTTCGCATGGCCAGGAGTAGTAATGGCGGCCGATCTTTTTCCACCATCCATGGCAATGTGCATCATATCCAGCCCAGCCCAGCTCAGACCCTTCATTTGGATCACTGCGAATTATGGATCGATCCAAATCACCCTAACCGGATCGCTGTGGGTAACGATGGCGGGCTATATGTAAGTAATGATAAGGGACAGAATTGGCTCCATTACAATAATATCCCTGCCGGTGAATTCTATGACATTACGGTGGATAACCAGACCCCATACAATATATATGGGGGTGTTCAGGACGATGCCACTGTTTACGGACCTGCAAAGGCATGGCAAGCAGGACAAAAGGATGAATGGAAATACCTATGGATCGATGCATGGAGCGGCGGAGACGGATGCGTTACCGAAGTGGATCCGCAGGACCCGAATACAGTACGCTCTACCATGGGGGGAGCCGTGTCCTTCGATCTACAGATCGAGGAGATTCCTGGGAATCCATTAGCCCAGACATTACCCGGTCAAGCGATTCGAATAAACAGGCATGGGCCGGGGGCGCCATTGCAGAATCTCACCTGGTAAAGGGACTACTATTTGTAGGAACAGACAGGGGAGGATTATGGATAAGTGAAAATGGCGGAAAAGACTGGTTAGAACGTTCTTCAGGATTGCCAATGGCTTATATCCGGAGTATTTATCCCTCACGGTTTAGTGCCAGCCGCATCTATATAGCCATGACGGGAATCAATTATGATGATCTGAATAATTATCTTTTTGTTTCGGACGATCTTGGCCAGACGTGGACATCCATCTCAAACAACCTGCCAAATGATCCTGCGAATGTAATCATTGAGGATTCCCAATATGAAAATATTCTGTATGCCGGCTGTTACAGAGGGGTATATATCAGCATGGATCAAGGTAGTTCTTGGTCTCTATTTGGAGACAATATGCCAGCTGTGAGTGTGGCAGATCTGGCTATTCAAGAAAGGAAGAATGACTTAGTGGTTGGAACCCATGGTCGTGGGGTTTATTTCTTTAACTTGGATCCTATTCATGAATTAAAAGAATTAGATACCCGAAAACAATTTAGTTTATTGAATGTTTCTGATGTACAATTTCCAAAACAAGTGGACACACATCGGGACGTAGATCTCTCAACATTGACAGCTATGCCAGTGAATGTTTGGGCACCAACGGCAGGCAAGGTTCAGATTTCCATCATTGGTGAAGATGATTCTATATATTGGACAAAAAAGAAACGGGTAAAAAAAGGATTGAACCAATTTCTTTGGGATTTGGTTATATCCTCTACATCAAGTGAAAAGCCTTACTTCGTTCATTACAAACGATACCTTCTACCTGGTGCTTACCGCCTGCAATTAAAAGCTGGTGCAAGAATTGTAGAAAAGCCATTTGATGTAGTTGAATGGCCTTATTAATTCGAGAATCTTTCAATAAAGTCAAATACTCTTCTTATTTCATCTTTGGTATTAAAAAAATGAAGGGCAATTCTTAAATCGTTAGGAGAATCAACTGGTGAAGTAAAGGCTGATTTATTTAAACGAAGATGATCATATATTTCCCAGCCATTTACCCCCTTCGGCAATGTCACAACCAAAATACCAGACCGTTTATCTTCTGAAGTAGGAGATGCTACCTTATATCCCCTACTGGTCCACTCCTCAATTGCATAAATAACCAGGCTATCAATTCGCTTTAAAATTTTATTGATCCCAATGGACTCATTCCATTTTATGGCTTCATTAAATCCAGCAAATGTAGCAAGTGCTCGAGTCCCAAATTCAAATCTTCTCGCTGCAGGTATTAATTCGAAATTGCCATATTGATCCATTGTTGTATGACTATGCGAACCTGTCCAGGTTAACCATGTAGAATCAAGCATACTCTTTCTACAGAAAAATGCACCTGTACCTTTTGGCCCTAAAATCCATTTATGTCCACAGGTACTGTAATAATCACATTCGAGTTCATGAAAATTTAGTGGCACACATAAAGGACCTTGAGCGCCATCTAAATGGTATCGAATATTTTTTGGTTTCAGTAAACTTGCAATTATTTTTGACTCATCCAATGTAAGCGCCCGGCCATTATTCCTTGATACATGTGGAATACTTACCATTTTTACTTTATTTGTAATGCTTTTTTCTATTTGAGCCACAATATCTACATCACTGTTAAAATTTAATCGTTTAATTTTTATTCCAAATCTTTCGGATAGTGAATACCAAGGAATTGTATTCGCAGGGTGTTCCTGATTGGTAATTAGAACTTCATCCCCTTTTTCCCAATTTATAGCCCAAGATGCAATATTAATACCCTCCGAAGTACTATGTGTTAGTGTAACTTCATCCTCCTCTGCTCCGAAGGTATCTGCCAACTTTTTTCGTAAATCTGATTCTATTTGACCAATGATATCATATACTTCAGGATTGACCGGCCCTCTATTTTGTAATTCAAGATAATTAGCTACCTCTTTCATTACGGATTTAGGTGAAGGACCAATTCCTGCAGTCTGAAAGAATAAATCCTTTGTTGCTGGAATATTACGTCGAGCCCTTCGGACCCAACCTGTATTTGAAATGATTCCATTTTTATTTTTTGAAACATTTTCAATCATTATAGCCGGACTTATCATCGGCAATAAGGACGCCTGTTTTAAAAATTTTCTTCTTGCAATTTCTTTCATAATGCTTTCATAAAAACCTGGTTTTGGTCATATATAATCTCTATTCTATTTCAGCTTCCGCTTCAATTTCAACCAAATAGTCATCACCAATAAGACCAGATTGGACTAGAGTATTTGATGGATTTATATCCTTAAATCGAACACCATGAGCACGAGCAACTGGTTCCCAATCATTAATATTATTGACATAGATTCTGGTACGAACCACATCGGCCAAATCCCCTCCCAATGATTCAATTGCACCTTGAATTTTATCAATTACAAAATGTGTCTGCGCTGCAGGGTCTGTTCCACCAATTAATCTTTGGCCATGTGTAGCAGTTGTTCCAGAAACATATATCTTGTTCCCAGATTTAATTGCTCTACAGTAACCAGCGAATTCTTCCCAGATGGTATTGCTGAAAATTTGTTCACGGCCTTTAATGTTTTTTTCTGTATTATAAGATTTTGGAATATTTTTTACATGATGGCTTAAATCACCTGCAGCTGTCAAATAAGGTGGCTTTCTATATTCATCGCCGCAATCCCCAGGTACAGGATTTAACTCTTTTTGAGCCAGATCAATTAATTCCAGATCTTCTTTTGTTAAATCTATTTCAAGTAAACGTTTATTTTCTTCGATATGTTCTTTTTCTCCTAATCTAGCACCAATAATAACAGCAATTATTTGAGGGTTTTTAAAAACATATCTTGTGGCAATATTGGCTATCGTAGCATTATGTTTATCTGCAATCTGCTTCATTGCACTTAATAAATTTTGATATAAATCCCAGCCACCCACTACATCGATAAACCTTTTATATTTCATTTCAGACCAAGTTTTTAACTGGTTCTTTTTTGGTTCTGGTCTGTTATGCCATTTTTCTGTCAAAAACCCTCCAGCCAACGTTCCGTAAGCTAACAGTTTGACACCGTACTTTTCACATACATCCACTATTTCTTTATTTGCCCTTTGATCTAAGACTGAATGACTTATCTGATTACTAACTAGAGGGATTCCAGAAGCACAGGCTATCCTTAAATGGGCTGAATCAAAATTTGTGACTCCTATTTGTTTAATTAAGCCTTCTTCTTTTAATTCCTTCAGATAAAATAAACTGTCTAGCCAGCTAGGATCGGGGTAATGCCAAGCATGATATTGGAGTAAATCAATTTGTAAAAAGTTGTGCATGTTTACCAATGTTGCTGTTTTTAAAAAAATGACCTGCAATAATTTCACTGGAACCGTAATGGTCTGCCATATCAAAAGAAGAAAGGCCAGATTCAACATACTTAGCCATGAAACTAGAAGTATGCTTGATATCAATCTCCTTTTTACGTTCCATATCCGCAATTTGCCACAGCCCTGTTACAATTGGCGATATTTCAAGATTCGGTGCTAATGTAACTTTATCAATCATTCTTCTGGTAAGAACTTGAAGTGTTCATATTGGTTTTTCCCCCTCTTCCCAATTTTGTACCAATTAAATAAAAAAATGATACTCCCAAAAGCCATCACAAGAGACCAAACCGCCGTGGAGTGAAAATACCAATTCTCTACCGACGAAGTTAAATCCTTGTAAGTATGGATAGTCAAAAAAAGGATTAAAAAGAGAGTTCCAAACCAACCTATGACTAACTGATATTTTCGATTTTTAATTACATTTATATTTTTTGCCAACGTTGGATTTGTTTTTTTAATAGAAAGCAAGGTAATACACATGAGCAAAAAATTCACCATCATTGATGTTACCATGATATCAATCCCAAGAAAAAAGTCGCCGGCAAAATGGGAACCCAAAACACCAACGCTCGCCATTCCTCCCGCTAATAATAGCGCTATATGTGGAGTTTGTTTTGTTTGATGAACTCTTGCAACACTTGATGGGAAAATACCATCCTCAGCCCAAGCAAACATTAACCTAGACACCGATAGTAACATTGCAGGAAGGTCATTAATAAGAGCGATGGCTGCACCTAGGATTATAGCAACTCCAAGCCAACTTGGTAGAATATAGCTTAATAGTCCAGGCGCACTTATATCTTTTGATTGTGCTTCTGAAGCAATAAAACTCCAAGGAATTGTGTTATAAACTGCAGCAGTATAAAGGAAATAAAATAATCCTACAGTTAGAATAGCTAACAAAATAGCTTTTGGCAAATTTATTGACGGATTTTTGGCCTCGCTGCCTGCCTGCGCGATTGAATCAAATCCAATAAAGCTTGCAAATAATATAGCAGCGGCAGAAAGAAAAGTTCGCCATTCAAAATTAGTTTGAGAATTTATTTCGATTTGACGATTCTCACTTAATTGGTAGGCTTTTATAAAGTCAGAATGTTCGTAGATAAAACCAAATAGAATAACTATTCCACCAAGGAGAAACATTAACACCATCATTGGAAGCAGTGTGTTCTCATAAGATTTTGTTCCATTTATATTTATCATAACAAACAACCATATTAAGAATAGAGCTAAGCCCACCCTAATTATAGGTTCCTCTAAGCTATTGGATAGATTTAAAAATCCTAATCCCATTGCTACATCTCTAATGAAGGGGATACAGATATAAGCAATTACTCCGATGACTATAGATAAACCAAACCATTGAGAGAAACTTGCTATAAATCCAAGATAGGGGTTTAAACCTCTACTTGCATAAAGATAACTGCCTCCAGCTCGAGGCATGGCAGATGAAAGTATGCCATAAGCAAAGGCAGCAAAAAGAGCTGGTACCATTGCAAAGATAAATGCAGGCAATACATATGGCCCAATACCTTCGACACTGCGGTGGATCATAAATGGAACCACATTTATTGATGCACCAAGCATTGAGCAAATCCCTGTGGCAGATAATGTCAATAAACCTAAACGGCGAGCGAGCCTTGGTTTGTTTATTTCACCCATAATATTTTTTGGCTACTTCAATCAAATTCATCTTGTTAAAATACACTTATATAAATAAAAAAGCCCCATGCATTTAAGCTGTGGGGCTTTTTGATAAATCAAGTTGTTTGTTATTCTATTTTTATTGTGGCTCGGGACGGAATCGAACCGCCGACACAAGGATTTTCAGTCCTCTGCTCTACCGACTGAGCTACCGAGCCTACACAGCATTTTTTCTTCAAAAAATGCCCGGAAAATTAGTCGAGGGGATAGTCGAATTCCAAATGGATTTCTATATGTAATCAATTAAAACAAATATGATACATTAATCAGAAGTCGCCCTGTATTCACCGCTTCAGTTGCACCAGAGGGTGTATACCCATCACTCGACTTCTTTTCCCACTGGGCGCCCATGTAAGTGGCATCAATTAAAATGGCATCATAGAGCGGAACGCCCACCCCAAATGCAAAAAAATTCTGATCTACCTTACTGTCCCCATCTGGGGAAGGAATCACGCCGCCGCCACTGCGAAGGGTAATCCCAAACTGTTTGTTAATCTCCAGCAGATATTCCATACCTGCTCTCAATTGAACGACGGGCCGGTATTGAAATTTCAATTGTGAATTCTCTTCCGATAAATATTCGTAGTCTTCTGATGCACGATCCACATCTTTCAAATCAAATTGGGTGGCACCCCAATCCTTAAATCGCAAACTGGCATGGATGGCCAATTTAGAAACGGTTAAACTCAGACCTACATCCGCCACCAAAGGCATCTTTACTTTATAGTCATAATATCCGATCACATTTTCAGCTGCATTCTCTCCATTGTCAAAAATGAGGTTTTCGTCGGTCCCGTGCTGCTCTTCTACCCGCAAGGTGAATGGTAGGGATAGGGCCATCCCCATGTGAACCCATTCATTGATGGCTTGCTTAAATCCGCCACGGATCTGCCATCCGGATGTCTGGGTAATCAGGGATTGCACCAGTTGATATTCATGAAAATCCGCCGGGAATTGGGTATATCGATTCTGGATATCCTCCTGGCCAAATTTGAATTCGTAATCTTCTCTGCCGGTGATTCGGGATATGGACAATCCGCCGGATGTGGTTGGCGAGAGGGCTACCCCAAATGAAAAGGTCAATTGCTGGAGGCCTCCATTGCTGATGACACGCTCACTCCTCTCCACTTTTTCAGAAAATTTATGTTCCTTTTCTTTTCCATCCACTGTGATGGGAAACGCCAATTCATTATCCTTTAAGCTGAAACCGGAAAATGACATAATACCGTCATAATGGACGATTTTATTATAACCCAAAGCAAGAACGAGACTCCCTCGCACTGTGGGGATGGGATAAGCCATCCCAAAACCGTTAAATGTGCCATATTTTTGTAGGGGATTATCTGTGGTTTGCCCCACGTAAGTGGTTTTATTCATATAGAATAGATTATTCCCTTCCATATAAAAATTGCCGTGGGTCATTCCCGTCAAGGCAGCGGGATTCCAATACATGCTGGCAGGATCATTGCTTGAGGCCACCGCCGCTCCGCCCATAGATAAGGCCCGAGCCCCAAAGCCCATTTCATTTTTTAAGAGATGAATAGCTTCAGAAGCAGTTTGTCCGGAAAGGTTGGCTAAGATCAGCCAAAAAAGATAATGGGTCATGCGATGCATGATAATTCCCTTTGTGAAAAATTAATTTCGGCGCGTGGCTCGGCGTCCGCCAGAGCTTTTTGATGAGCTGCTGCTACTAGAAGCGCTGGAAGATGAGGATGACCGTGTGGTAGAAATATTTGAACTATTGGTCCAACTTGAACTGCTGTTCCAATTTGAAGACCTGGTACTAGCTGAACTGCGTGTAACTCTCAGGTTGGTTCCACTGGTAGCTAGTCTGTCTTTATTGAAATCTCTCATGGTTTTGGTTTCTCCAACAGGGATAAACATATTGTAACCACCAATGGTGTGGCTATATCCGTAATAGTTATATCCATAGCCGTAGCCATAACCGCCACCATAACCATTATAATAATATGGATTATAATAATTGAGTCCGCCATAACCGAAAAAGGGATTAAATCGATTTTGCATAGAGGAATATCCCAGGGGCATAGCGCTGGATCCATCCTGTGCATAGCCTTGCAATCCCGGGCGACGGGGTGCTTCAGAATAGGTATCGTAGAATTGCTCTTCCCCATCCTGGTCATAGACCGGTTCAGGATGGAACATGGCCAATTGGGTATAGCATCCCTGGAGTGCGAGGGATGAAATCAATCCGAGTCCAATGAGGGTTGTTTTCAGCTTCATAAGGGGTAATATTACATCAAGATGGCGAAATATCCAAATTGGTGGGGTGAACTATTCTACTCACTTCACAAACTAATAAATATCAATAAAACGCCTCCCTATTCCAAGAGAGGGGGATATAGGGGTAAAGTTATTCCTTCACCCCAGCAAGGTCAAACATAAATGCAAACTCTAAAGCCACTTCGCGATACCGTCTGAACCGGCCAGACTTTCCCCCGTGCCCCGCATCCATATTCATGTGGAGGTAGAGTTTGTTCTCCCCTTGCCAATGATCCCGAAGTTTGGCCACATATTTTAACGGTTCCCAGTATTGGACTTGAGAATCAAAGAATCCTGATGTGACCAGCAAGTTTGGATATTCCCGATCTATTAACTGATCATAAGGTGAATAGGAAAGCATATACTCATAGTATTCTTTTTCGGCAGGGTTCCCCCATTCATCCCATTCGTTTGAAGTCAAGGGTATGGATGCATCCAGCATGGTGGTAACCACATCCACAAAGGGAACAGCGGCAATGGCCCCCTTCCATAATTCAGGAGCCATATTCACCACGGCGCCAATCAAAAGTCCACCCGCACTCCCTCCTTCTGCAAAGAGATGATCTGGAGTAGTCATACCCTTTTTAACCAAATACTCTCCTGCGGCAATGAAATCTGTAAATGTATTTTTCTTATTCAGCATTTTACCGTCATCATAAGATTTTCGACCGTAAATCTGACTGCCTCTTACATGTGCAATAGCATAAATAAATCCTCGGTCTAGCAGGCTCAAACGCGTTGTACTAAAATATGGATCACGCGTAGAACCATAAGATCCATAGGCATAAAGTAGCAAGTTTTGTGGGTCGTCAGTTTTTAAATCCTTACGGTAAACCAAAGAAATAGGTACCTTTTCTCCATCCTTAGCGATTGCGTATAGGCGTTCAGAATGGTAGGCCTCTTGATCATAGCCCCCCACCACTTCTGTTTGTTTCAACAATGTCAACTCACCCGTATCCATGTTATAATCGTAGGTAGAACGGGGCGTCACCATGGATGTATAGCTATACCGAAGCACATTGGTATTGAATTCTTCATTCATAGAAATTCCTGCTGTATAGGTGGCTTCTCCAAAATCAATATATTCATCTTTCCCAGAGGATTGGTGCATGACCCGAAGTCCCCGGAGGCCATCCTTCCGTTCATTTAGCACTAAATGATCTTTGAATATCTCCATCCCAAGGAGGTGCACATCATCCCGGTGAGCAAGCACTTCTTTCCAGTTCGACATATCAGTGGCATTAACACTTGTTTCCATGAGACGATTATTCTTTGCCTCCCAGTTTGTGATAATATAAAATTTATCCTGGTAATGATCAATGCTGTACTCATGTTCTGTGCCGCGGGGACTAAAGTTTTTGAAATCGCCATCGGGATAGTTTGCATTCAGTATATGATAATCGCTCACGAGGGTACTGCTATTATAAATAATAATGTATTCCCCGGATTTGGATCGATAAACACCATTGTAATAGGATTCATCTTTCTCATGAAAGACCAATTCATCGTTGGCTGAGTCCGATCCCATTTTATGGCGCCAAATCTTCTCAGACAGAAGGGTTACTTCATTTTTGGATGTATAGAAAACGGTCTTATTGTCGTTTGCCCATGCGACACCACCCGTGGTATTGGGGATGGTCTGAGAGAGCACTTCTCCCGTATCTAAATTTTTGAAATGAACCGTGTATCGACGGCGACTCACTGTATCTACGCCATAGGCCAGCCATTGGTTATCGGGGCTGATAGACATGCCGCCAACTGCAAAATAATCGTAACCTTTGGCCAAGACATTTTCATCCAGTAATATTTCTTCTTCTCCATCCAGTGATCCTTTTTTACGGCATCGGATGGCATATTCTTTACTCTTCTCATAGCGCGTATAATAATAGTATCCATTATCAAAATAGGGCACCGATTCATCATCCTTTTTGATTCGCCCTACAATTTCATTAAATAGATCATCCTGAAATTTTTCTGTATGGGACAGTTGCGATTGGGTATAATCATTTTCTGCGGTGATATAGTCCACAACCTCTTGGGCATGGTCATCTTTTTGTTCTGCGGATTTTTGTTCATCCGTGAGCCGCATCCAGTAGTAATCATCCACACGAGTATGACCATGTTCGGTCATTTCGTATGGTTTTTTGGTGGCGTCAGGCGTTAGTGTTGATTTATCCATGCATGCGCTGAATATGATTATTGTTAGTAAGATTAGTTTTTTCATGATTCCTCTCTATCTTAATTATGCGTTTCATCAATTGTTTAATTTCATTTTATTCTTTCAGTCTTCGGCCAAGCCATAACCATGCACTGCCTAAGATAATGCCCAGCCCCTCCCGTTGGTGTTCCCACATGTTCACCATGCGGTCATCGGCTTGTCGGGGCATCCACTGGTTCAAAATACCCGAAGCAATCAATACGCCCAAAACCAGGAGAACCACCGCTAATTGACTTAAATATTTTTGGTCAACCTTTTTAATAATGGGCAACAAGGCTACGGCCATATAAATCAGAGCCCAAATCCACCCATCGGGATCGTTTAAATTCACAACTGCAAAAACAAAAAACATGAGGGCGATGGCCCATGAGATGATTTTGTTTTTGGTTATGGCCATTGGATTACACCCACTACCGGTTGGTGATCTGAGGCGATTCGTTCATCCAGGACGAATGATGAGGCCTTCACGCTGGACATACCCCGAATCACAATATAATCAATTTCTACAGTTGGCTTGTCTGCCGGCCATGTAAGGTTGGCATATAATTTGGGAATAATAAACCCGGACTGACGCGCCAATGCCATGGTAGGCGATCCCGGTTCTGCATTATAATCTCCTGCCACAATTACAGGGTGATTTCGATTAGCCAACGCTTTGTCTAAAGCCTTAAACTGGGCGATTCGCAATGAGGACTTCGTCCAATCCAAATGGATACTGGCAAATGAAACGAGTTTACCATTGACTTCCGCCTCTATTTCAAGGACCACGCGGGGTTCGGCCCCATCGGGCAACCGATGAATATGTGATCTAAGTATGGGATACATTGAAAGGACGGCCAAACCATATTCACCCCCATCATAATCCATAAATTTTGCAAATTGGTGATGCATACCCAATAGCTCACCTAATACTTTGGCCTGATCAACATTACTGCTTCGGTTCACCCCATTATCTACCTCTTGTAAGGCAACAAAGTCCGGTTTTTCTGATCTGATCACATCTGCAATTCGAGGGAGGTCGATGGTTCCATCCATGCCCTCACCATGGTGAATGTTATAAGCGAGAACCCGCAACTCACCGGCAAAGGCCCAACTAACTGTCAGTAACAAATAAGTGAATATAGTTTTCTTCACGTCAGTTATCGTACGATCAATCCACCGGGATATGCCACCATACTCTCATGGCCGTTTTCTCCTACTGCCGCCACACCAAAGAGGTAATTATCAATAACAAATTTTGCCAAGTCGGTGCAGTGGTATCACGCCAATAGAGTTTATAGCCGGCCGCGCCATCTACCTTATCCCATGCCAACACGGTGGATGGTTTTACCACCCCACCAATTTTTACATGTTTCGGTTTGGGTGGGGCCATGGCCAAGGTGACCATGGCAGCGGCATTCACCGCTGTCAGTTTGGCGCAATAATCAAAATTAACCCCTGCGATCACATCCCCATATTTAATCCCATTTTCTTCTCTGATATCCTGATGCTGCCGGTTATAATTTTCGTGGGCCTCCATAATCCGCACACCGGGGAATCCTACTTCATTAAAAGGCCGATGATGACCGCCACGACCAAATCGATCTAAGCGATAAATGAGCATGGGATTCATTGCCGGCAGATAGGTATTAGTGGCGGCAAATACATGACGAGCAAGCTGACGGGATTCACTGTCATTCTCGCCGCCATAAAATCGTTTTTGCTTCAGTTGTTTTTCCGTTTCTAAAATGGAGTAAGGTTCAGAAAAAATCCGGAATGTGCGGTTGTCGATCACCCCATCTACACCTTCGATATTGCCAATCATATCATTGTTTAAAATGCCCACAATTTCCCATCCTTCTTTCTTGGCTTTCTCCGCAAAATATCGGCCCCCGAATAAGCCCTGTTCTTCTCCCGAAAGTCCCGCCAGAATGATGCTGGTGGGGAAATCATGTTTTGACAGTACCCGGGTCAGTTCTATTGCGGCGGCCATTCCCGTTGCATTATCATTGGCGCCGGGGGAATCCCCTTTTCCATCCAAGGGATCGGAAATTCTGGAATCAATATCGCCACTCATAATTACATATCGGTTTGGATATTTCGTTCCCCGTTTCACCGCATAGATGTTGACAATCCATGTATCTTTTTGGATGCGTGTGTTGGGATCTCCTTTGGCCAAGGACCATTGTTCTTCAACCGCTAGGCATCCCCCGCAATCTTTAGAAATTGTCTCAAATTCTTTTTTAATCCACCGTCTTGCGGCACCGATTCCTCTTGTATTGGAGACCGTATCCGATAATGAATGGCGCGTGCCGAAATTGGCCAGTTTGGTCACGTATGCTTCCAGCTGATCTGCGCTAATATCATCAATAATATCATACACCTTTGGATTTGCGGTAAATGATTGTGCTGATACGACGATTAACCCGCAGAGATAAATTATAACTTTCTGTTTCATGATAGCGTCCTCCTATCCAATTGCGTGCATGGATTTGTTTGAAATAATATGAAAACCTATTTTACTATCGTTGGTTTCTTTCACCATGGATTGGGCTACCGATTTGCCGGCAATAGCTCGATAGGCTAATGGTGTTATCCATCACGTTAGCTTGGCTATACCGCTACCAATTTTTTCTCCCATGCGGAATTCCTCACGATCTCCCAAAAGAAGTGATGGCTGAAAAACGAGTGTGGTATTCAACTTTAGGGATTTCAGATTTTCTTCCAGTTCCCCTTTGAACAACCCCTTCTAACATTGAAGTGATTTGATAAGCGGTTTCTGATGAAATAATTTGTTTTCTGTTGTCCTGAATAATAGGTATTTCATCTTTTAAATAAGAAATTTCTTTACAACCTACACATTTTCTTTTATCGGCATTAAAAATTGTTTTTCCTCTTCTGTCTTGAATTCTGTCGATAAAAATGGGAACAACTTTTTTTCCTCCATTAACAAATGTACAATAAGCGTTTGTAAGTTGAATTAAAGTTGTCTCTGCAGCACCTAAGGAAACTGACAACAGTTCAGGAACAGCATCATATATACCAAAATTTTTTGTAATTTTTGAAATTTGATCAAAACCAACTTTTTGTGCTACTCGCACCGTCATTAAATTTCTAGATTTTTCAATACCAGTTCTTAGGGTTGAGGGACCGTAAAACTTTTTACCGTAATTTTCTGGTTTCCAAGTTTTTAAACCTTCACCTTGATCCATAACAAAAGGCG
>LUMJ01000056.1_pt1 | contig 39090 bp, 35 predicted proteins | sample 729631 | NCBI WGS metagenome assembly LUMJ01 (sample SAMN03860266, study PRJNA289734) | marine metagenome | biome: seawater column; feature: ocean; material: water; isolation source: Red Sea water column Station 22 - depth 500m | place: Saudi Arabia: Red Sea | collected 2011-10-15 | depth 500 m
ACCATACGAGGTACAGTAAAAATTTGGAATACAGATCTGCCTGCTATTGGGATGCTTTGGTTAAAGAAGCTTTCTAGTTTATCCGAACAATCTTCTGAAGGTAGTCTTTTAGAAAGGTATATTGATGAAATTTATGATTCTTTTTGGAAGCGAGAGTTTGATGCTGAAGACGTAACGTCAATTCTTAATCTGTTAGAACAAATTAATGCTCCGATTGATGGATTTCTTGAGTATGCTGAGTCTGACGGTGCTGCTTTAAATAACCTTTTACAGCAATCATCCTTTGACGCTGGGATATATGGAGTTCCTACTTATATTTTACCGGGTGAGTCTGAAACTGATCCTCAACATGAAAAATTTTTTGGGCGAGAACATCTACCGCGGATTCGTTGGCTTTTAAGTGGTCGTCAAGGGAAAGCACCAGATATGGCCTATCTTCTTGATCCTGAGGTGAATAATAAGGCTCTTAATAAATCTGCATCAGATCCCAGTTCAGCTCCTGAGTTAAAGGTAACACCTCTAAAATTAACCACTTATTTTAATTTTAAAAGCCCCGAAAGTTATATAGCTATGCATAGCCTTCTTGCTCTAAAAAGTGAAGGGATTTTAGTTGATTGGCGGCCTTTTGTAAGCAAACCCTTAAGAGCGCCATCAGAAGAGGTTGCTGACGAGGATCGAAGCACTAAGCATTACCGTATTCGCGGTGAATATCATGCTAATAATATCAAGAGATATGCGTCTCATAATTTAGCTAATATATACCGAGAAACAGATTGTCAGTTTGCTGATATGGGATTGTTGTGGCTGCAGCATGAGATGCAGGCCAGTAACGATGCCATTGATGATTATGTGCAGCAAGTTTTTGTTCATCTTTGGCAGGATGAAGGCAAAATAGACTTGCCCCAAGATATTGAGCCTTTGTATTTGGCTACTAGACTTATACAAAACGAGTTTTCTAAGTCCATCCAAGACGGTACATTTATCAATGGGTGGCAGAAGTATGTTGCGGGTAAAGGGCTAGAACATCTTGCAAAAGCCAGGGAGGTTGCTCTATCTCAATTGATAAGTACAGCACCTACTTTTTTGATAGGTTCTGAACCCTTTCGTGGTCAAGCTCAGTTACCGTTAATTAAAGCTCGACTCAAAGCTGGAATATAGTCTTCCAGCCACATTTATTGGAATGCGAATAAAGGTCCTGGACGAAAATTTATCTTGGATAGTGAAACTAATCTTGAAATAATTGACTGGTTATTGAATTTAATTAATCTATATAGATAAGGAGTCTATAGATGGTCGATGCATTTTCTTCTGCTACTGAACTTGCTGCTGCAATCAAAAATAAAGAAGTGAGCAGCAGAGAGTTAACTGACTTATATATTGATAGGGTGGAGCGATATGATGGCGACATCAATGCGGTGGTTGTCAGAGATTTTGAAAGAGGTAGAAAAGCTGCAGAAGCTGCAGATGCTGCACTTTCCAAAGGCGAAGATTTGGGTCCTCTACACGGAGTGCCGATGACTATCAAAGAGGCCTATGATATTGAAGGACTGCCTACCACTTGGGGTTACCCTGAATTTAGTGAGAATATAGCGAATTCAGATGCTGATTCAGTAACTCGCCTCAAGGAAGCAGGCGCAGTTTTTTTTGGTAAAACTAATGTGCCTCTTAGTTTAGCTGACTTTCAAAGTTTTAATGATGTATATGGAACCACCAACAACCCTTGGGATTTAACTAGGACTCCAGGAGGGTCTTCAGGTGGATCTTCAGCTGCTCTCGCGGCAGGTCTTACAGGCTTAGAAGCAGGTTCAGATATAGGGGGATCAATTAGAAATCCAGCTCATTTTTGTGGTATCTATGGGCATAAGCCTACTTGGGGTATTGTTTCGGATGAAGGACATAATTTACCAGGTAGCTATATGCCTGCCGATATTGCTGTTGTTGGACCAATGGCTCGAAGTGCAGAAGATCTCGCTTTAGCGATGGATGTAGTAGCAGGGCCTGGCAGAACAGACCGACGCGGTTGGCAGTTAGCTTTAGACAAACCAAGTAAAACTAAACTAAGTGACTTCAAGATTGCAATTCTTCCCAACCATATAATGGCACCAGTATCTACTGAAATGACGGACAGAGTGCAATCGGTTGCAGACACCTTAGCTAAGACGGGAGCAACGGTTTCAGATGTAGCACGCCCAGATATTGATTTTGAAGCAAGCTTTGAAACTTATAGCAGTCTACTTTGGGGTGTAATGGGTGCAGATACACCGGAGGAAGAAAAAGAACAAATGCGGAAAGCCAGCAAGAATCTACCTGAAGACCCTAATATCCAGGACAACTTAAACCGATTTACTGTTCAAGAGCACAGTGAATGGCTTAAATATAGTAACGATAGATTTAGGCTCAGAAACAAATGGGACAGCTTCTTTAAAGAATGGGATATCTTGATCTGCCCCCAGATGCCAACCGATGCATTTCCACACGATCAAGGTGACTATCTTAATAGAAAGCTAACTGTTAATAATGAAGAACAGGATTATTTTCAGCAAGTCTTCTGGGCAGGAATTATAACCGTAGCGCATCTACCCAGTACTGTATTCCCGACCGGTCTATCAAAAGCTGGATTGCCAATTGGCTTGCAAGCAGTCGGGGCAGAATACAATGACCTTAAAACCATAGATTTCACACGCTTGGTAGCACAAGAAATAGGGGGCTTTACACCTCCTCCAAACTACCCTTAAGAGTTGAGTTTATGGGTATCTACTAATGATTAAACCATCAGGTTTATTTTGAAGTACAAAATCGCTGAAGCCGATGCGCCTTTTGAGATAGTTTGGGATAAATTAGGAATTCCTCACATCTACGCCAACTCTGTAGCTGATGCTTATAGAGGTATGGGTTATGCAGCTGGCTATGAAAGGTTATGGCAAATTCATTTAAGTTGCGCTTATGCCAATGGTCAAGCCGCAGCTTTATTAGGAGAAAGATTCATAACACAAGACGCTTTCCAGAGAGCATTTAATGTTCATGGAGGTCATACCCATCTCCCAAAAAGCGAAGGAGATTGGATCGTTGATGCCTATCTTGAAGGGCTTAATAGTTACGTAAATTCTTTAGATGAAATTCCACCAGAATTTTCACATGCCGGAGCAGAGCTACGAGAATTTAACAGGGCAGATATAGCGGCAAGGTACCGGTTTACTTCTTGGTTTCAACATAAGAGTTGGACCGAGAAGATGGTTTTGGGACGATTAATGGCTACACATGGGGTGGATTATTTCTCTAATCATGTTCTTCATTTTTCAGAACAAGATAGAAATTTAGTTGAAGAATTAAAAGAACCTTTGCAGAAGTTAGATCCCAAAATGATTAACCTAGCTTACCCCTTGATAAATATCCCTTCTTTTTCTGGAAGTAACAATTGGGCAATTACAGGTGAATTATCAGAGTCAGGAAAGCCTTTGCTGGCTACAGATCCCCATCAACCCTTTACGATACCAAACACTTTCTTTTACGTTCACTTAAACGCTGGCTCTTGGAATACTTTCGGAGCAGCTTTTCCAGGAGTCCCTTATTTCATGATGGGATATTCAAACGATATTGCATGGGGACTCACCACCGGTTTTGTTGATTGTTATGACTTGTTCATTGAAGAGATTAAAGAAAATGAAAGTAAAACCCATTCTGGTTTCAAACCATTAGTAATGCAAACTGAGACTATTGATGTGAAAGACCAGTCCAGTAAAGAAGTTTGCATTCAAAAGACTGCTCATGGTGTTTTGTTGGAACCGTTTATGAAAGAAATGGGAATGTCAGATTCTACAGCGCAAAAATATCAAACAAGTCTCTACTGGTCTTTAATGGATCAGGCTACTTCAGCAGGAGCGTTGGCATTATTGCCGACCGCCAAGTCGGCTAAGGAATTTGGTGACTTATTATTCGAAAATGAACTATGCCCTCTGGTTAACAACATAATATGTGTTGATAAAGAGAGCAACTTAGAAAGATACATCGCTACCACCACTCCTGTCAGAAAGGGAGTAACTGGTAGTGTGCCTTTAGCGGGTTGGGAGGAGAAATATAAATTTCCTCTAGCAAAACCTGAACAATTGAAAGTAGAAAAAAACCCAGCTTGTGGTTTTACTTTGACAGCCAATAACGACACGATGAAGGAAAAGGGTGAATTTTATATCCATAACTTTCCAACTCATAGCGCTAGGGCTGATCGGATAACTGAGCTGCTTAAAGAAAAGGAAAAGTTTAGTGTTGAAGATTTTTGTAGGATGCAGTTAGATTTATTAGACATGAGGGCAAAGAAAATTTTGCCAGACTTACTTAAGATACTAAATCAGAGTGAAGATAAAGAACTCAGTTTGGCATCAAAACTGCTTGAAGAGTGGGATTGTCGTGCAGATATAAATTCCGTTGGTGCCTGCCTCTACTATCCTTTTTTGGATCGTTTTTGGCAGCGTAACCACATGCATGGAATATTAAATGATGAATTTTTAAAAGTTTTACCTTTGGGAGCTCCTGGACTCAACCTTTTTGACATCAGCTCTTTTAGTAACCCAGAATCACCTTGGAAAGAACATGAAAAATCTTTGAAGGATTTAATCCAGAAAGAAATGAGAGTAATTGTGGATAGGGTTAAGGTTTCATTAGGTGATGATCCATCTAATTGGCGATGGGGTGATTTGCATAAAATAGAGTTTTGGCACAGTCTTCATAAAGAATCAACTTGGAAAGACTTAACTTTAGGACCAGATGAGATTGGCGGTAGTCCCACTACTTTAGGAATGGCAATGCATATTGGTAAGGGACCCGGAAGGGCAAAAGGAGATGAAATTCCTTACCGAGTTTTCCATGGGCCAGCTTATCGATTGGTAGTAGATCTTGCCGACCCTCTGCATGCAAAATTTGTTATTGCTGGTGGTAACGGAGGTAGAGCAGATAGTGATTTCTCAATCAATCAATACAAGAGTTGGTTAAAAGGTGAATTTCTTGACTTGATATTAGAAAGAGAGGAAATTGATGAACATACAATCTGGCAATTTAATAAAAGAGAAAAGTAGTAAAAAGACTTAAAAAAATGAGTTCAAAAGAACATCCAATTGTTACTAAGTATAAGAATTTTAGTCCCACTTCTGAAAACTTAGCTGTCAAAGCTAAAAAGGTATTTCCTGGAGGAGATACAAGGGCAAGTGCACATTATAGCCCTTACCCTCTATCAATTTCGGAGGCCTCTGGTTGCGTTTTAACCGATGTTGATGGAAACCAAATTTTGGATTTCATGAATAACTTTACTTCTTTGATACATGGACATGCGCATCCACAGATAGTGGACTCAGTTCAAAGACAAATTTCCTTAGGTTCAGCTTATGCTGCACCTAGTAAGAATCAAATTGAGTTAGCAGAATTAATCACTGAAAGAATTCCTTCTGTAGAACAAATGCGTTTTACAAGCTCAGGAACGGAATCAACAACGATGGCTATAAGGTGCTCAAGAGCCGCTACTGGCAGACAAAAAATTATGAAGATGGAAGGGGGCTATCATGGCAGCTACGAAATGGCAGAAGTATCTCTAGCACCCTTTCCTAAGACTCGAGGAGATCTTGAGGAGCCTAACTCTCTTCCTGTGGATGGAAGTTTTCCAGACAGTGTTTTAGAGGATACGGTCATTTGTCCGTATAACCAACCTAGTATGGCCGAGGCGCTTATTGAGAAATATGCTTCGGAATTAGCTGCCATTATTGTCGAACCTGTACTTGGATCAATGGGCATGGTCCCTGCGACAAAAGAATTCCTTCAGGCTCTTAGAGATTCTGCTACTAAACACAGCATCATTTTAATTTTTGATGAAGTCATTTCTTTAAGAATAGACCAAGGTGGCGCCCAAAGTTTTTTTGATATAACTCCAGATTTGACCTGTATGGGTAAAATTATTGGAGGAGGTCTACCAGTAGGTGCTATAGGGGGAAAAAGTGAATTGATGAAACTATTTAGCCCCGAAATGCCTGAACCTGTTATGCATGCCAGCACTTTTTCTGGGAATGCGTTGACAATGTCAGCAGGGTTACCCGCAATGAGAGCATTTGATGAAAAAGAATGTAATCGAATTAATGACTTAGCGGAAAAATTGAGGACAGGTTTCAATCAAGCATTTTCCCAAGCCAAAATATTAGGAAATGCTAACGGAATAGGTTCTCTCACTAATATTAACTTTTCAAATAAACCGTCGAATGATTCAAGAGATTTTATGGATGGTCTGTACGCCAGTAAGCATATAGGAAATCTCTTACATCTAACTATGTTAAGAAATGGGGTTATGTCAGCTTCACGTCTGATGTTTTGTACTAGCACGGCTATGACTGAAAAGGAGATAGAAAAAGCAATAACGGCTTTGCACGAATCCTTATCAGAATTAAGACCTTTTGTTGAAGAAGAATGTCCTAACTTAGTTACTTAAAATTATGAAGAATTTACAAATAGACTTGTTAGACACTTTATTTCGATTAATAATTAAATGATTGGTTATGAGTAGTTCTAATACAAAAAAGTCACATCAATTATTAAAAAGGGCTAAAGAAGTTATACCTGGAGGTGTTTTTGGTCATTATAAGTATGCGATAAGAGACGATGGTCCTGTATTTTTTTCTAAAGCTGAAGGTTCACATTTTTGGGATGTAGATGATAACGAATACATAGACCTTATGTGTGCTTATGGCCCATCGATCTTAGGTTATAACCATCCTGAAGTAGATGAAGCGGCTAAGACTCAATATGGACTTGGGAATACTGTAAGTCTTGCTTCGCCGGTCATGATTGATTTAGCAACAGAATTGGTGGATCTGGTGGATGCTGCTGATTGGGCACTATTCGGAAAGAATGGAGGGGATAGCACAAGTCTAGCAGTTATGATTGCTAGGGAAGCTACGGGAAAAGAAAAGATTATCAAAGTTCGAGATGGTTACCACGGAGTTGCTCCTTGGATGCAACCTGAAGGTAGCCCAGGGACTTTGTCTTCAGCAACAGACCAAGTTTTAACAGTTGAGTGGAATGATTTAGATTCTTTTGAAAAGATAATATCTGATCACCCTAATGAAATTGCCTGTTTTATCTCCTCTCCATATAACCACCCTGCTTTTAGAGACAATGAACTCCCTCAAGAAGGATATTGGGAAAAGGTGTCATCCCTCTGTCAGAAGAATGGAATTATTTTAATAGTTGATGATGTTCGTGCAGGTTTCAGGATTAATATTTCGGGATCAAATGTGGCTTATGGATTTAAGCCGGACTTAATCTGTTTTGGTAAAGCAATAGCAAACGGTTATCCACTGTCCGCTCTAGTGGGTAGTAATGATCTTAAAAACACAGCCGAAAAGGTTTATTTTACTGGAACTCAGTTCTTTAGTGCTGCGCCTATGGCAGCAGCTAAAGCTACCTTATTGGAACTGAAAAAATCTGATGCCGCTAATAAGATGACAGATTTTGGAGAAAGATTAAATAAAGCACTTATTAGAACGGCTAAAGATTGTGGGTTTAAACTAATTGCTTCTGGAATCCCAGCTATGCCTTATTACAGATTAGATGGGGTTGATAGAGAAACGCATTTTTCTTGGATAGACCATTGCACAAAAAATGGGGTGTATATGGTTGGTTGGCACAACCACTTCATTTCCACAGCTCATACAAATGAAGATCTAGTAGGAATACAAGAATCAGCAAAAAAAGCTTTTACAGCCCTAGGTAACTCTAAGACTGAAAAGGTCTGAAAAAGTTAATTTAAAGTTTACTTTTAGTTATCGGACAAATCGGATTGATAGGTCTCAGTTAGCATATAAACAGATATTAAGCTTAATAAAGATGCTACAGCAATGTATACAGATACCCATATGATGTCGTAATCCGTCCAAAGCAGAGCTGCAATGCTAGGCGCGAAAGCTCCGCCTAAAATTGCTCCAATTTGATAACCAAGAGTAGCTCCAGAATATCTTACTTCTGTACTGAATAGCTCAGTAAAAAAGGCTGCCTGAGGCCCATACATCATGGCTAAAAAGACAAGTCCACCAGCTATGGCTAAGATTATAAGGTAAAAATTACCTGTATCTACTAAGGGAAATATTGCAAAAGCCCAAACCGCAGTTAACGCTGCTCCTAACATAAATATACCCCGTCTTCCGTGTCGATCTGAATAAGCTGAAAATACAAATTGAATAGGAACCATTATGGCCGAAGCAATTAATACAGCAGCTAACATGTCATCTCGTGACATTTCGGCACTGGCAACTCCATAGGCTAATAGGAAGGCTATTAAGATGTAGAAAGTAACCTGGACTGATAAAAAAGCCCCAGCAGCAAGTAGTATCCTTCGAGGGTATTTTCTCACAGCCTCAATGATGGGTGAGCGAATAATTGGCGTGGCAGTTTTAGTCTCTTGCTTTTCTTTACTTGAGGTTTCAAGCTCTCTAAAGGCTTTAGTGTCTTCAAGGTTAAGTTGAATATACATACTAATACCAATGAGCAGGACGCTGACCAAGAAAGGAATCCTCCAACCCCATGTCATAAAAAACTCTTCTGAAACGAGGGCACTGGTAAATATGAAGGCTAGGTTTGCAAGAATGACACCAACCGGTGCACCTGCTTGAGCATAAGCACCGTAATATCCTCTTTTATCATCTGGAGCGCTTTCAGTAACCAGTAACATGGCACCTCCCCATTGACCGCCTATAGCCAATCCTTGTGCAAATCTTAGTAAAGTTAGAAGAATGGGAGCAGCAACTCCAATCATTGCATAAGGAGGTAAAAGTCCAATCAAAGTGGAGGAAACTCCCATTAATAGCAATGCCATCACTAGGGTCCTTTTTCGGCCTACGCGGTCTCCAAAGTGTCCAAAAATTATGCCTCCGACTGGTCTAGCTATAAAGCCAGCAGCAAATGTAAGAAAGGATAAGATATAAGCAGTAGCTGGCTCTACCTCACCAAAAAAAACTGTTGGAAAAACTAAGGCAGCAGCTGCCCCGTAAAGGAAAAAGTCATACCACTCAATACTGGTACCGGCGAGTGCAGTCAAAGCTACCTTACGCATATTAGATTGAAGACTTCCGTTTTCTGAATTACTTGGATTAGACAAGATTTCTCCTCAAAAGATTTTTAATGAATTAAGAGTAACAAGAAAGAAAGTTGCATACAAACTGGCATAAAATATTTGATATCTAGAAATTCTGAAAGCGAATAAAATAGTAGGAAGGATAAGGAAATGAAAAGAATTTTATTTTTAGTTCTACTTTTTACAAATTCTTTAGTTGCTGAACCAAGGTTTGAGTTTAATCAGACAGCTTTAGATGATTATGTCCATTCAGTAGATGAGTCTTATAAGTATGAAGTTATCGAGAGAATCACAGGTGAAGGTTTTACCACTTATATTGTTGATCTTACCTCGCAGACCTTCTTAACAAATAAAGATATCAATAGGACTAAATGGAAGCATTGGCTCATTATTGTAAGTCCAGATCAAATAAAACATACAACAGGCATGTTAGTGATAGGAGGAGGGGATAATGATGGGAGTGTTCCGAAAGAACCTGATCAGTTAGCTCTTGAATATGCTAAAGCGACTAACTCTGTAGTTGCTACCTTAGGTATGGTACCTAACCAACCTTTAACTTTTGTAGGAGAAAACAAACCCCGTTGGGAGGATGCAATTATTGCTTACTCCTGGGACAAATATTTAACTACAGGAGAAGAAAGATGGCCTCTGCGCATGGCTATGACCAAAAGTGCTGTAGCTGCGATGGATACAATCCAATCAGTTCTCTTGGAAGAAGAAGATAAAGAAATTAAAAAATTTGTTGTTACGGGGGCATCTAAAAGAGGTTGGACAACTTGGACCACTGCTGGTGTGGATGACAGGGTGGAAGCAATAGTACCTGTTGTAATTGACCTTCTTAATCTTGAACCTTCTTTTATGCATCATTGGAATGTTTACGGTTTTTGGGCTCCCGCAATCCAAGATTATGTTGATATGGAGATTACTGATTGGTGGGCTTCTGAAGAAATGAGATCTTTAATCAGATTAGTTGATCCATTTAGCATGAAAGAAAGATTCGAAATGCCTAAATTGTTAGTGAATGCTGCTGGGGATGAATTCTTTCTTCCAACTTCTTCTCAATTTTATTTTGATGAATTACCAGGAGAGAAATATTTGAGATATGTTCCTAATGCAAACCACAATGTCTCAGAAGGAACAGATGCTTTAGAAACAATATTGGCTTTCTATGCCAGTATATTAAATGGTGTAGATAGACCTAAATTTTCGTGGGAATTAAAAAAAGATGGGAGTATTAGAGTTCTTTCAGAGAGTAAAGTTAAAGAAGTCATTATGTGGAGTGCTACCAATCAAAAAGCTAGAGATTTTAGGAAAGACACTATTGGAAATAGCTGGGAGTCTAAAGTTCTGCAACGAAATGAAGATGGTACTTATTTGGGAAAACCAACAAAACCAAAAAAAGGCTGGAAAGCGTATTTCATAGAGATGACTTACGAAACTCCATTTGGACTGAATTTAAAATTAACTACACCAGTTAGAGTTATTCCAGATACTCTTCCTTTTGAATATCAGACACCTAAAAAACCAAAGAAAGGCTTTTTATCGAAATAATAAATAAAATTAGAATAGGAGATTTAAATGAGTATAAAGATTTATAACTGCGATGGTTCAAGAGGGGTGCGACCTATTTGGACACTAGAAGAAATGGGGGTTGATTACGAAGTTGAAATGCTGCCTTTCCCACCTCGTGTTTTTAAACCGGAGTATCTCGAAACTAATATATTAGGAACAATTCCATATCTTGAAGATGGTGATGTCAGGATGACTGAGTCTGTTGGAATGTGTCTGTACTTTGTAGAGAAATATGGACCAACAGATTTACAAGTCAAGCCAGATGAAGATGACTTTGCAACTTATCTAAATTGGTTAGCTCACTCTGATGCAACATTAACATTTCCGCAAACTGTAGTACTTAGATATACGATCCAGGAACCGGGAGTAGCAGATGCTGCTGCGGAAGGCTACAGGAGATGGTTTGTTGCCAGGTTAAGACTTTTAGAAAAAACTTTAGAAGACAGGGAATATCTGTGTAGTAATAGACTAACTATTGCAGATATCTGTGTCAGTTATGCTATTCATTTAGCCGGTTCTCTAGGAATAGAACAGGCTTTTAAACCAAATATTAAGAGATGGACAGACATGCTTTTTGAGCGTGAAGGCTATAAGAAATCATTGTCTTATAAATACGAAGAGTAATTGGAAAAAGTTTTAAAGATATTTTCTTATTTACCTAACCCGCGGGTATGGAAAGCAGTAATTGCTGGAAATATTTGTGAAGTAAGTGTTGAAGTCATAGGCGATAAGCCTAAGCAATTAGGAAAATGGCTTTGGGATTCAAATCCTCGAGAATTGGAGGAACAGGAGATGAGTGAGAACAGCCCTCATTTCAGAGTTGGTAAAAGAGGATTTTCGGGTGCTCTCTATAAAACCGATGATTTTCTTAAAGCACATCCTTTCGGGACTGTACCCGCGGCTTTTAGTCCAGAAGGTAACATAGGGGTGTTTGAATCAAACAGCATATTACGTGCGGTAGCTAGGGCAGGAAACCATTCAACTTTATACGGAAGTAATAACTATGAAGCTTCCAGAATTGATAGCTATCTAGATGCCGGTCTAGTGTTTGCCAGAGAGGCCCAGGTTTACCTGCTTGAAATAGAAACTTTAACTAAGGAAGGGTATAAAAGAATGGCTGCAGCTTACGAGTTTTATGTGTCTGGACTAGAAGAGTCTTTATCTAATAACTCGTATATCGCTGGAAAGGATTTAACCATTGCTGATATTTCATTCGTGTGTGATTTCGCTCAATTTCTTAGAGAAGGTCATTACGAAGAAATTTTAAAAAATAAAGGGCTGGATTTAATATCTAAAAATGGTCCCAAGAATAATCCTAAAGTATATAGCCATCTTTTAGACCTTAGTGGTCGAGAGGAATTTTCTTCTGTAATGGGGACTTATTTAGATTGGTACAAAAAAGAGTAAGGTAGAATAGAGTTAAATAATAATATTACTGTGAAATCTTTCTTAATATTTTTCGCGTATGTCTGTATTTGGACAACGCCTTTCCAATTAATCTTTTTTTTGTGGGGCTTGGCAGTAGTATTTAACTCAGAAGCTACAGTTATCTCTCTAACCAATGAACTTTTCTTGAGCGAGAAGTTACCCTGGTTTTATTCTTGGATAAGACCTTTTAGCTACTTTATTTTTCCTGATGTTTTAGCCAGTTGGATTTGGTCAATACCTTTTACTATTCATGTTTTTTTAAAGGGATTTTTTAGCACTTGGTTGGGGTTATGGTTACTACCTATTGCCAAAAAAATGCCTTAATCGTCTAGATGTAAGCTAATTTATTACTTAAATATGATTTGTATAGAGACTAAAATACCTAAAGAAATCAACGAGATAAATGATGAACTAAAAGCAATATATCACAGTAGTGATTGTATCTGTATCTGGGTCTTCGAAACTCGAGAAGACAGAAATAGATTTATGGATGAAACTGTTGGTATGATGAAAGAAGAAAGAGAAGCGGTTTTTGAAGCTAATTATCAAAAAGATTAAAGAATAATAAATGTGGTTAAGACTTAGACAGATTTGCTTGGTAGCTAGAGAGTTGAAACCTGTAGAAGAACAGTTAAACAAAGTTCTTGGTATTAATGTTTGTTTTAGAGATCCAGGGGTAGCTTTCTTTGGTCTTGAGAATGCATTATTTCCTATAGGCAATCAATTTTTGGAAGTAGTGGCTCCTGTTGAAGAGAACACAGCAGGTGGTCGTTATTTAGATCGTAGAGGTGGGGATGGTGGTTATATGGTTATAACTCAATGTGATAATCATGCTCCTCGAAAAGCAAGGGTCGAAGAACTAGGGGTAAGGATCGCCCATCAATTTGATAATGAACATTTTCTCAACATGCAGCTTCACCCCAAAGACACTGGTGCCACTTTCTTTGAAATTGATGAACAGTTAGGAGAGGAAGCTCATGACATTGACGGACCTTGGACACCCGCAGGGCCTGATTGGCAGAGAGCAAAGAATACTAAATTAGTAGATGGAATTAGAGCAGCGGAATTACAATGCGATAATCCTGAAGATGTAGCCAATAGATGGAGTGATATAGCAGAGATTCCTTTAGCCAATGAACTCACTATGGAATTGGATAATGCATCTTTAAGATTTGTTGACTGCACTGATGGTCGACCAGAAGGTCTTGGTGGCCTAGATTTGTCGGCACCAGGAAAAGAAGAAATATTAGAGCTTGCCGATAGTCTTGATTTAAGGACCGGGGATTCGCAAGTTAATATATGTGGAACGAGATTCAATCTTTTATAAAGGAGAAAATATGTTAAAACTTCATTTTGCACCAAACTCAAGAGCAGGAAGGATTGTTTGGCTTTTAGAAGAGCTGGAATTGCCTTATGAGATCAATAAAATGGCTTTCCACCCCAAGGATTTAAAATCGGATGAACACAGGGAAAGGCATCCGTTAGGCCGTGTACCTGTTTTAGATGATGGAGATATAAGAATCTATGAATCTGGAGCTATAGTAGAGTATGTTCTAGAGCGCCATAAGAATGGTGGCCTTAAGCCTGCGGTAGATTCTTCAGACTATCCTGACTATCTCCAGTGGTTTCATTATTGTGAGGGTATGGTTATGCCCCCTATAAATACCATCATTGTTCAAACTATTTTACTTCCACCCGAAAGACAAGACGAGACGGTTCTCGGACAGGCACAAAGGTTGCTTGCTAAGTCTTTAGCTCCAGTTAATGAAGCTTTAGAAGGTAAAGATTATTTGATAGGAGATTTTTCCGCGGCAGATATTATGTTGGGTCACTCATGTTTTATGAGTAATCGGTTAGGTTGTGTAGCTGAAGAAATGACTAATTTAAAAAGCTATGTTCAAAGAATTACTGAAAGACCTGCTTTTAAAACTGCAATTGAGATGCAATAGCTTATTGTAAGGAGAATTAAGCAGATGATTGATTTAAGTTTAGAAGGAAAGAAAGCAGTAGTCACAGGCGCTAGCTTAGGAATAGGAGCTGCAGTAGTAAAGATGTTAGCCGATCAAGGAGCATCAGTAACCTTTTGTGCTAGAACAAAAGATTCTGTTGAAGAACTATCAAAATATAAGACTAAAGGGAAGGGAACCGTTAAGGGATTAACAGCTGATATGGGTGAAGAAAACTCAACAAACGAGTTTATAGAAACTGTTCAGTCAGCAGGGCCAACTGACATATTGATTAATAATGTGGGTGCATCGCCTTCAAGAAATTTCCTCTACATGACCGATGATGATTGGAGATCATTACACGAGTTGAATTTATTATCGGCTGTTCGTTGTACCAGAGCTTTCTTACCACACATGAGAGAACAGAAATGGGGTAGAGTTGTTATGGTTTCCAGTTCGGCAGGTAAATACCCTAATGCAGCACTCATTGACTATGGAGCCACCAAAGCAGCAATGATTTCTATTAGTAAGTCATTAGCGAAGAAGTATGGTGCAGATGGGGTGTTAATTAATTCGGTTTTGCCTGGACTTATTCACACTGCCATGTGGGAAAGAGCCGCCAATGAAATAGCTGAGGCGGTTGGAAGTACAGCTGAATCGGTTATAGAAAATAATGGCAAAGGAGTTCCAGTTGGTAGATATGGAACTTCTGAAGAAGTGGCGTCTTTAATTGTATTCTTGTGTTCTAATGCAGCTTCTTACGTAAGTGGTACCTCCATTGAAGTTGATGGAGGACAAGCTGCGCATATATAAAATTTTATTGTCTTAAGGATTAGTATGAAATTAGGAAGATTAGGAGTTTGGTATTTTTTTGATGCAATGTCGTCTTCTGAAGCGGCTACTACTGCTCAGAAGATAGAATCACTGGGTTATTCAACATTATGGATTCCAGAGACCACAGGGAAAAACCCTATGGTTTTAAGTTCTTGGCTTCTTTCAAATACGAAAGAACTCAATGTTGCAACAGGGATTGCAAATATTTATCACCGAGAACCGGGTGTTACTTTGGCTGCTCAAAAATCTCTCTGTGAGCAATCGAATAACCGTTTCTTGTTGGGATTAGGAGTTTCACATAAGCCTCTGGTAGAGGGAGTAAGAGGATTAAATTATGGACCTCCAGTAAAGACGATGAGAGGTTATTTAGAAGGTATGAAAGCGTCACCTTATACAGCTCTGTCACATGAAGAAGAACCCCCAACGGTTATAGCTGCGCTTGGCCCAAAAATGTTGGAACTGGCTGCTGAGATGACACAAGGGGCACACCCTTACTTTACTTCTCCTGAACACACTGCCATGGCTAGAGAAAAGTTAGGAAAAGACTCTTGGCTTTGTGTTGAACAGAAAGTAGTTTTGGAAAAAGACCCAACCAAGGCTAGAGAAGCAGCAAGACAAGTTTCTACAATCTATCAAGGTTTGCCTAACTACAGGAATAATTGGATTCGAATGGGACTAAGCGAGGAAGATATAGATTCATTAAATGACAAGTTCATTGATACAACATTTGCTTGGGGCACAGCAACAGCTATTCAAGAAAGAATAAGTGCCCATTTTGATGCTGGAGCTGATCATGTTTGTATACAGCCTGTGAATGCCAGCGGTCAAATGTCCGATTTAGATTGGGATTGCTTAGAAGCTCTAGCCAGTTAATTCTTAAATGAAGGGGTCTTGTCATTGTGGAAAAGTAGTATTCCTCATTGAAGTTAATGAAGAGGATATTCTTAAACATATTTATAGATGCGATTGCTCTTTGTGTATTAAAAAAGGCATCATTATGAAACCTCTTCCTAAAGAAAAGTTCTCTCTTATTCAGGGTAAAGAGTTTTTAAATTCTTATAAATGGAATAAAAAAATAGCCGAACACTTCTTTTGTAATATTTGTGGTGTTTACACTCATCATCAAAGAAGAAGGGACCCTGATCAGTATTCAGTTAACCTAGGCTGTTTGGAAGGAGTTAAGGCACCTGAAGAAAAGCATATTGACTGGGTAGACGGCTCTAGCCATTCCTAAAAATTCTTAAGTTGCATTTAATGGCAAAGCTCTTTTTGGCTTTAACTTTATTGTAAATAATTGAATAAAGAATTTTGTTTCATCAATTCCTTACGTGCTTGATCGACGGATATCTTCTCAAAAGAAACGGTATCATTGGGTCTGAGCTGACCAATGAGATGCAGATCTGTGGCAGCTATTTGTAATATTCTAGGATAACCCCCAAGAGTTTGAGAGTCACATCCCAAGACTATTGGTAATCCATTCTCAGGGCACTGAATAGTTCCTGGAGCCATGGGACAGCTGACCATTTGAATGTTATCTGATATATCAACTTTTACCCCTATAAGTCTATTACCCATTCTGTTCGAATCGTTTGATACTTTAAAAATCGAAGAGAAAATAATTTCCCTTGATGTCTCTTTAATTAAATTAAACTCAGGACCTTTAATTACTCGTATATTCCATTCATTTTCGAAGCCTATACTTAAATTAACATCTACTTCTGTAAGAGAGTTAGTTTCTGATTTACAAGGCCTAGTATTAATTACAGAACCTTCTTTTAATGGAAGGCCTTCAATCCCTCCTAACTTAGCTGGTAAATAGGTTGAAGCACTACCTAAGAAGTCTTCAGATAAGATATCTTCTGAAAAAGCTATATAAGATCTACATCCTTTCGAACAGTTATCCATTGAAAGGATATCTTTAGGCTCCACTTCAATAACTTGATTCATCCCTACTTCTTTATTATTAATCTTAGGATTCATGTCTGCTCCTGTGATAGTCACGGAGTAGGGTGAAGAGAATTTAAGGGTAGGTCCGGTCAAGGTACATTCTAGGACAGGGGAATTAAAAGGTTTACCTAAGATAAAGTTAGCTAATTTTAACGAGATCTTATCTGCTCCTCCTGATTCAGGAACACCCATATGGCGCCAACCAACTCTACCTAAGTCTTGAATAGTAGTTTGTAACCCTGATGAAATTATCTCAATACCCATAAAATATTATTTGTTAAAACTTTCAAATTCTTTTTTTGTAATTGGTTCAAATTTAACTCGCATGTCTTGTTTTATTAAGAAAGGATTTTCTTTATTTTCATCAAATAGTTTTATCGGTGTCCTGCCTACGATGTTCCAACCTCCAGGTCCACCAAAAGGATAAATGCCTGTTCTATTTTCTGCTATGCCAACTGATCCAGGTAAAATATTAATTCTAGGTTTAGATAGTCTGGGGATTCTTAACTTTTCGTCTAAATCTCCGAGATAAGCAAAACCCGGATTGAATCCAATCATCTTAACTTCGTATTCAATATTTGAGTGGAGATTAATTAATTCTTCGATAGTAATGGACTTAGTTTTTGTAATCTGCTCTATATCCAGTCCAAATTCATCTGAATAGTAAACAGGAACCCGTAGAAGTGGTTTTGTTTTGGATTCAGCTTTAAAGTCGAACTCCTTAACTTGACTTAGGATTAATTCTTTGGCTTTTGAGTCTGTTATATTTAAATAATCGTATTTAACAGCTATAGATTTCTCCGCTGCTACTACCTCTACCCAATCTAGCTTTTTCCTTAGGTACGTAGAAAGAGAGAGAAAAAAAGAAGAGAAGTTTAGATGCTCAGGTGCTTGATCTAGTTCTACTAATAGTAAGTCTTCTGAAAAATCAGAAATATTAAATCGATAAACATTACTCAATTTGTCTGAATTTTAATTTTTTCTTCCTTTAACATCTCTGTCAAAGCTTTAGCTACTTCTAACGAATTTGGGTGGTCACCATGTATACAAAGAGTTTTGGCTTTCAGCTTAAGAGATCTATTATTGCTCACGATCTTCTGATCACAGACTATACTTCGAGCTTGATTCATTTGTTCTTCCACCGTACTTAGTATTGATCCTTCTTGATTTCTATCAACAAGCGTTAAGTCTTCGTTATAAGCTCGATCGATAAAAGCTTCTGGAATAAAAGTCATACCCTTTTCTTCTAACATTTGACCAAGTAAGGAATGAGCTGGTCCAATAATTGGTAATTTTTTTTCGAAAGAATTTACTAAATTTATGAATAGACTGCTTAATTCCTTATTTTTTGATACTTCGTTGTAAAGAAGACCATGTAGTTTTATGTGATTCACAGGTGTTGATAAAGAATCTGCTACCTCCAAAAAGAGATCAATTTGTTCTCTAATAGATTTTTCTAGATCTTCAAGGCCTATGTCGATCATTCTACGACCAAACCCTTCTTTATCAGGAAAGGAGGGGTGAGGTCCTATAGCAACACCATGTTCATTGCAGGCTTCAATAATAGTTTTAATACTATTGAAATCTCCTATGTGCCCTCCACAAGCAATACTACAAGAACTAACATAGTTAAGAATATTGAGTTCATTATTTAATTGCGTTTCATTCCGATATTCGCCCAAGTCGGAATTTATATCAATGGAAGTCAATGCTTAAGAAACTAAGTCTTTATCGACTTGAAGTTAGGTTTCCTTTTTTCTATAAAGGCTTTTACGCCTTCTTTAAATTCCTCTCTATCAAGAAACACTTCCTGAGTGTCTCTCTCATAGTCTAGTTGTTTATCTAGAGTGGTAGACAGAGCATGATCATGAGCCTTAACCACAGCTTTCAGGCCCACTATCGGTCCATCAGCTATTTTATTTGCTAAGTCAAGTGCAGAATCTAACAGATCATCATCAGGAAAATAATCCCATATCAAACCCCATTCTTTAGCTAATTTAGCGTCTATATCTTCCCCTAATAAACCCATACCATTAGCTCTAGCACGACCTATTAACTGGGGTACAAACCAAGAGGAACCTACGTCAGAGATAATTCCTAATTGTGGTCCAAACACAAGTTTAAATTTAGCTGATTCAGCTGCAACTACTAAATCTCCACTTAGTGCTAAACCAACACCGCCTCCAGCAGCGATTCCATTGATAGCAGTTATAACGGGTTTATTGCCACTAGTTATAGCTCTAACAAGTGGATTAAATCCTATTTCCATATTAACAGCAGCTGCTTGACCGGGGGAGTTGTTTTTGTCGTTAGGCCATCCACCATTAGCGAGATCCGCTCCGGCACAAAACCCTCTACCTTTTCCCGTTATAACAACAGTTCTGACTTTTGGGTCATCGTTAATTTTATTCATAGTTTCTAATAGACCCATGATTAAGTCCTTGTTCATGGCATTAAGAACTTCAGGCCTGTTTAGGCTTATTAAGAAAACTCCTTTTTCTGATAAATTGGTTTGAATCGCGTCTGGCATAGAAAAATTATAACTGTTAACAGCTTTTTTTTAACCTTTTAATCAAATTGCTTATCTGCACTAGCAAAGATCAAATAAAAGATCATGCCAAAGAAAGTTACACCTGCTACGACATAGAATACTGCTGCCCAGGAGCCAAACTCATTTAATATAAGACCTGCTAAATAAACTCCAATAATACCTGGAATGGCGCCTATCATATTAGTGATTCCCATCAGTGTTCCTGTGTATTTTGGTCCTATATCAGCATGATTAACTATGAAGCCTCCAGCTGCCATGCCTGAAAAGGCATTACCTAAGCACATAAGGCCCATAACTATTCCAACAGTATCAAATGAGGGGATCAGCGTTAGACAGACACCCGCACCTCCAAAGCCAATAGTATTGCAGATTTTTCTAACACTCAGAGTCTTGAGTCCCATCTTTAATAAATAGTCACCAAATAACCCTCCAAGATTTAAAAATATAAAAGAGGTCAAATGAGGGAGCATCGCAAGATAGCCTATAGAAGCAAAGTCCACACCTAAGCCTTGATTTATAAATATTGGCAGCCAAGACAAAAAAACAAAAAGAGAGTAGTTACTGCAAAAGTGTGCTACGCCGATTGCCCAAAGAGGCTTGTTAGTAATTAAGGTTTTCCAAGGAAGTTTATTGGCCCCTTCTACGGTAGGGGCTTCTCTTTCGATAAGAATAAGTTCTTGCCGAGAAATGTTGGGATGTTCTTTGGGAGAAGAAGTTACTAACCTGTTCCAAAAATAGAACCACACAAAACCTACCGATCCAAAAAGATAAAATGCCCAAGGCCATCCAAGATGAAGAACTATGATAGGTGTAGTTATTAAAGCAAAAACGGTGCCAAGGAAGAGACCACTATTGGTAATACCAACTGATCTTGCTCTTTCTCCAAGTGGAATCCATCTAGCATAAAGACTGTGCCAGGCAGGGAAAGTTATTCCTTCACCTAGTCCCATTCCTATTCTTGCTAATATTAAGAATGCAAACCCAGCATATGAAGCCATGGGAGTTAAGATTGTAAATATAGACCAAACTATTAATCCATAGCCAAGCACTAGCTTGGCTCCAAATTTATCAGAAAGATAGCCTCCTAATACTTGTGTGACTATATAACCAAGAAAGAAAGACATTGAGACAAAACCAATTCTTTCATAATCCCATCCCAGTTCTTCGGCCATGGGTATGATAGTTACAGAGATATTTACTCTATCTATATAGCAGATAAAGACAGCTAGAATAGTTAATCCAATTACCTTGAATCTAGTTGGCATGCTTCATTTAAACATTGAATAGTTGAAACTTGTAGGAGAAAAAGTATTTAAAAAATTAAATATAAATTCTTAACTATTGTGATAACTTTAGCCTCTAATTTTTGTTTTGGAGGGGACGGTTTATGGAAGAAGAGAAATTATTATTAGAAGGCATAAAAGTTGTCGATGCCGCTAGTTTTATTGCGGGACCCGCTGCGGCAACAATAATGTCAGATTATGGAGCTGAAGTAATAAAAATTGAACCTCCCGAAGTAGGGGATAGTCTCAGGTGGTTAATTTCTAGAGGAAGAATGCCGGAGGGCCCTGATAATTATTGTTGGCAATTAACTTCAAGAAATAAAAAAAGTATTGCTCTAAATCTTAAAGATAAGGAGGCTCAAGAAATACTTATTGATTTAGTTAAAACAGCTGATGTGTTTATTACAAACATGCCTTTTCCAATAAGGGAGAGATTAAAGTTAAGATCTGAAGACATAAGGCCTCATAATGAAAGACTTATATACGCTTCACTTTCTGGTTATGGTGAAGTTGGGCCTGACGCTAATCGAACGGCATATGATTCTTTGGCTTGGTGGGCAAGGTCAGGTCTGATGGATTTTGTAAGACCTTCAACTAGCTCCCCACCAGCTTGGTCTACTCCTGGTATGGGAGATCATCCAACAGCAACGGCATTATTTAGTGCAATTATGACTGCACTCTATAGGAGAGAAAAGACTGGAAAAGGGACAGAAGTTTCTACTTCTTTAATGGCAAATGGAGCATGGTCCAATGGATGTTTTATCCAAGGTGCTTTAATGGATGTTGAATTTGCTGATAGAACAGATCCTCTTCCTAAACATCCTTTTGGGGATATTTTTGACACTGGAGATGGTCGACAAGTAGCTTTGGCTTTGGTGAATGCTCTTAAAGAATGGCCAAAATTAGCAAAAGCTTTTAACAGAGAAGATTTACTAAAAGATCCAAGGTTTGAGGGTACAGGGCTCATCGATAATCAAGAGGATTTAAGAGTAGAGTTAAGCAAAGAGTTTGGTAACCGAGATGTTGATCAGATAAATTCAGCTTTAAGAGAATCTGGCGTTACTTACGGATTTATTGGAAAAATTACAGAATGCAAAACTGATGAACAATTTTTAGAAACCGAGACGTTAGTGCCAATGAAACACGAGAAGATGCCTGGATTGTTAACTGTTAATAGCCCTATAAAGATTAGTGATGAACCTAAAAAGCAACCCTACAGAGCTCCTATATTAGGAGAGCATACCCAGGAAATACTGAAAGGATTAGGTTTCGATGAAAGTAAAATTAACGAATTGAAAGAAACAGGAGCAATAGAGTATTAAGCATGAGTAGTTGGGAAGATATATTTAATTTTAATGATCAGCTTTCTCAAGAGGAGAGATTGATTGAGTCTAGTACCAAAGAGTATTGTCAAAAATCTTTAATGCCCAGAATTTTAGAGGCTAATAGAAATGAGTCTTTTGATAAAGCAATTTATAAGGAACTTGGTAGTCTGGGTTTACTTGGAGCACCTATAGAGGGTTATGGTTGTGCAGGCACTAATTATGTTTCTTATGGGCTTATTACTAGAGAGATTGAGAGAGTGGATTCAAGTTACAGGTCAGCCTATAGCGTTCAAACTTCTTTAGCTATGCATCCCATTCATAAATTTGGTTCTGAAGAACAAAAAAATCATTATTTACCAAAAATGGCAAAGGGAGAGATCATAGGTTGTTTTGGGTTAACTGAACCTGATGCAGGTTCAGACCCAGGCAGTATGAGGTCAATAGCTAAAAAAGTGAAGGGAGGTTACAAGTTAACCGGATCTAAAACATGGATTACTAACGCCCCCATTGCAGATCTGTTAATAATATGGGCGATGGACGAAGATAGTAAATTGAGAGGTTTTATTGTTGAAAGGGAAGATAAAGGATTAGAAACACCTTACTTGAAAGGAAAGTTTTCTTTAAGAGCTTCCGCTACAGGACAGATTTTAATGGATGATATTTTTGTACCTGAAGATAGAGTTTTACCAGAAGTTGAAAGTTTCAAGGGCCCATTTTCATGCTTAAATATGGCGAGGTACGGAATAGCTTGGGGAGCCATAGGAGCAGCAGAATTCTGTTGGCATGCTGCTAGAAGCTATTCCTTAGATAGGGAGCAATTTGGTTCACCTTTGGCTGCAAAACAAATAATCCAAAAGAAACTAGTTGAAATGCAAACAGAGATTGCCCTTGGTCTTCAGTCCTGTCTGAGAGTGGGTAGACTTATTGACGAACAAAAAATGATTCCAGAAATGATTTCTCTAATTAAAAGAAACAATTGTGGAAAGGCGTTAGATATAGCTAGAACCTCTAGAGATATACATGGCGGAAATGGTATATCGGATGAATTTCATGTTATTCGGCATGTTATGAATCTAGAAGCTGTTAACACTTATGAGGGTACGCATGATGTGCATGCACTTATTTTAGGTAATTTACAGACAGGAATTAATGCTTTTTGATAGATTTGATGTAAATCGCAAAAGAAAAATAGAGAGATTCTCTGTTTTCTTAATTCTAAGCTTGTGTTTAGTAAGTTGTAGTGAAAATGAAGTTTGCAAGAAAGCAGATGTAGTTCTTGTAAACACAACTATTTATACGGTCAATGAATTAAAACCAAAGGCTGAAGCCTTGGCTTTTTTAGGTGATACCTTAGTATTCGTAGGAAGCAATGAGTTGTCTAAGGAATATCAATGTGGTGAAGCTAAAGTTATAGATCTAGAAGGGAGTTTTGTTTATCCAGGTTTTGTTGATTCACATGCCCATCTTAAAGGCATTGGTACAAGGGAGAATTCCTTAAATCTTCAAGGAATAAATAGCCTTAAAGAAATGCTAACTGCAGTAGAAATCTACTCTAATGGGATTGAATCAGGTGAATGGGTCGTAGGCAGAGGTTGGATAGAAAAGGTATGGCCTGAAAAACGTTTTCCAACAAGATACGAGTTAGATAGATTTTCCTCGGACAAACCTGTATTGCTCGAGCGCGCTGATGGTCACGCAGTTGTAGTGAATAGTTTAGCTTTAGAATTAGCGGGCATATCTTCAGAGTCTATAGATCCACACGGTGGAAGAATTGAAAAAGATAAAAATGGTCAACCAACAGGAATGTTGATTGATAGAGCAACTTCTTTAGTTGAAAAATTAATACCTGAAAGAACAAAGCAGGAAGATAAAAGAGATTTAAAAGCTGGAATTGATAGGAATGTATCTCTTGGGTGGACTCAAGTACAAATAGCTGGAGGCACGTTCTCTGATATCAAAATCTTAGAAGAGATAAGGGAAGAAGGGAATTTGTTGCAGAGAGTTTATTTTGCTGTAAGTGCAGGTGAACCAGCTGAAACTCTTTTAAAAGTCGGTTCGACATTGGATCCTACAAATATGTTAACAATAAGGGGTATTAAGCTATATGCAGATGGTGCCTTGGGTTCTAGAGGAGCTGCTTTAATTGAAAAATATGACGATCAAGAAACTAAAGGTCTAATCATCTTTACAAAAGAGGAAACAATGCCCGTTCTCATAGAAGCCTTACAAAAAGGTATTCAGATTCAAACTCATGCAATTGGAGATATGGGAAATAGATTAACTCTAGACTGGTATGAAGAGGCCTTTGGTTTAGTTAAAGAAGAAGAAAGGCAAATAGTTGACCCTAGATGGAGAATAGAACATTCACAAATTATCACAGAGGAAGATCAAATCCGCTTCAAAGGCATGGAGATCATTGCTTCTATGCAACCTTCTCATGCCATTGGAGATTTACATTTCGCTCCATCAAGACTTGGTCTGGATAGAGTAGGGAATGGTTATCCTTGGAGAAATTTAATTGATTTAGGAGTGATTATAGCTGGAGGTTCTGATGCACCCGTTGAAATAGGCGACCCTTTGATTGAATTTTATGCTGCGGTAGCTAGAAAAGATTTGGATGGCTTTTATAGTACAGGTTGGCACTTGGAACAGGCAGTTACTAGAAAAGAAGCTCTAAAAATGTTTACCATTTGGCCTGCGTTCGCTGCATTCCAAGAAGACATAAAAGGAACCATTGAAGTTGGTAAGTTAGCCGATCTAACAGTTTTTTCTAAAGATATTATGAAAGTTCCGGAAGAGGAAATTATCAAAACACAGGCTGTTATGACTATTGTGAATGGCCAAATAGTATTTGAACTCTAAAAAAAAGGGGCACCTAAGTGCCCCTTTTTTCTAAATGAATTTTTTATTAAAAATCCATTCCTACTTTGAAGTAGTAGAAGGCTCCATTAAATCCAAGAGGTGATGCTTCAGGATATTCCCATCCTAAAATCAAGCCTCTCTTTTCCTTATCTGGATGGTCATCAAAAGCATTTTGAGCACCAAAAGTAAGAGTGTAGTCACCTAAATCTCTTGATACTTCAAGGTCGATGGTAGACATGTCACTTATGTAACCTCCACCGCCGCCCCATTCTTCTGTAAACCACTCATCAACCCAATTCATTCTTCCTAGAACTCTCCAGTCACCAGTATTATGAACTGCTGATAGATTCCAACGTTTTCCAGGTAGAAGCTTCTCTAATTGATCTATCCTACCTGAACCTATTAGACCCCCAGTTCTATCAACTTCTGTTTCAACATCACTGTACACAAATGTAAATGATGTATTTCCATTAGCTATCTCAGTGTCGTAAGTAGCAACTATGTCAAAACCGTCGGTGGTTGTATCAAAGTCGTTTACGTAAAACCTGAAATTAGTTAAATCGCCAGCACCTGGAACTCCCAGAGACTGAAGAAGGGCAATATCGGCTGCTGTTATAGAGATATCATCGCCTTGAGTAATACGATCTTCTAATTCAATACTATAGAAATCAAAAGTCACATTTAAGGCATCTGTTGCATCCCAAACAAAACCGAAACTGGTGTTTGTAGATTCTTCAGGAGTTAACTCTTTACCACCGTAGTAAACAGAAACAGGGTTAGTAGGAGCTAGAGTACCTTTCTGATACAAATCACCTCCAGCATCTGCAACCGTAGATATATTGGAAATATTTGCTTGACCAGGCGTTGGAGCTCTGAAGCCTGTACTTGTAGTTCCTCTCAAAGAGAGGTTATCAGTAGCTCTGTATAGGAAAGACAGTTTGCTATTGCTTGTAGATCCGAAAGTATCAAAGTCTTCATAACGAACAGCCAAGCCCATTAGTAATTGTTCCGATACATCCGCTTCTAGATCTACATAGAGAGCAAAGTTGCTTCTATCCCAAGTTCCAGCCATGCTTGGAGAAAAACCTCCAAAGCCATTAGACCCAATTCCAAAACCTTGTTTGAAGTAAGGACCTATTTCCCAGCTTTCTTCATTACCTGAGATAACAGTAAATTGTTCTTCTCTAAATTCTAGACCATAAGCTACGTTTAAGTCAGAAGCAAAACCGTCCACTTCAACCTGCTTAACCATGTCAACATTAAAGTTCTTTTCTAATTGTACATAACTTCCTGGATTGAACTCAGTTGGAGTATCAGGTCCAAGCGAAGCATTAACTGTGTTCATGATGAAATAGTCAGCTTGGTTTTCTCCCACACTTACACTTATATCCCACATAGTTCCTGAGTCAGTTGTTCCAGTTACACCAGAAGCAATACTCCAGTCCATTACATCTCCACCAAAACTAGGAGTAAATCCACCTGGCCACATTTCATTAAAAACAAAACAGTTTGGATCAGCTTTTATGGCTGCTAAAGCTGTATCTGTAGATGATCCAGCTCCTGTAGCAGGAACGGGAACAACTGGACAAGTCCTTGCAGCACCAGTTGTAGCTTCTGCCACATCACCAACCAATCTTGTTGCTCCTCCATCCGTAGAGAAAACTCCACCCCTATTTGTTGGGTTTCTGAAAAAGAAACCTCCTAAGACATTTCTTTCACCGTAGTTTCCAAAGAGGTAAAAATCTTTTGATTCATCCAAAGATAAACCTATATTCACGACAAACTTATAGTCATCACTCACATCAGGAGATCCCCATATCTGAGCAGGTTCAGGATAGTTCCAAATTGCGGTATTACCACCATCATACAGTCCTTGAGCATCAGCTCTTTGAACACTTCTGCTTGTTGCTTGTGAATCTTGAAGTTCTACCGATAAGTTAGCAAAACCAGAGGAAGTAAATGGCATTCCAATATTAGCTGCTATTCTCCATGCATCTCCATCTCCTTCTTTGTATTCACCAGTTCTTATCTCAAGCTGAGTTCCCTCTGAATCATCCCTTAAGACAAAGTTCATTATTCCGGCAATAGCGTCAGAGCCATACTGGGCTGAAGCACCGTCTCTTAGAACTTCCACTTGTTTTAAAGCAATAGAAGGAATAGCAGAAATATCTGGACCTTGCGCTCCATCTGAAATACCACTACCTAAGAAAGAGATTACAGCACCCCTGTGTCTCCTTTTTCCATTAACCAATACCAACATATTGTCGGGAGGTAAGCCTCTTAAATTAGCGGGCCTAATCAAAGTAGCGGCATCACTAATTGGCTGTGTGTTTACATTAAAAGAAGGAACTAAAGTCCTAATCATGTCTGGAAGGTCCATAGCACCTTGATTAACAAAATCAGATCCCGTAATAATGTCGACTGGCGCAGGGGAGTCCCCTACAGATCTTGCTTCTCTTCTTGAACCAACAGCAACTACTTCTTCAACATCATCTGCTCCAAAAGCAGTAGAAGAAATAGCCGGGAGGCCCAACAAAGATATAGCAATTGCCAGACTATTAAATAACCTAAATTTTTTCATATTTTTCCCCAAATTTAAAAAAATAAAAAGCAAAGACATCTCCACAGATTGCTTTGCATCTATATCTCCAGGCATTCTAACTTAAAGCTTGATTTTAAAACAGTATTGTTACAATTTATCAGTACTGAGAAATAAATTAGAGACATTTTTATGAAAACAACAGAGTTTCAAGTTATTACTGCTGAAATATTTGATATTCCAGACCTAACTGAGGTGATGAATTTGTCTATCAATCAACTCCAAAAACTTTACCTAAATAAAGACCAGATAGAAGCTTCTTTTGAAGCTATGGGGTTAGATCATCAATTAATTGAAGACAAGACATATTATAAAATTGTCTACGGAGAACAAATCGTTGGTTGTGGGGGTTGGAGTAGAAGGAAGACTTTGTTTGGAGGAAGTCACACAATTGAAAGAAATGCTGATTTATTAGATAAAAAGACTGAGGCAGCAAGAATAAGGGCGATGTACACTCATCCTGATTGGGTCAGAAAAGGTGTTGGAAAACTGATTATATCGGTTAGTGAAAAAGAGGCATTTAAAGAAGGATTTAGACAGTGCGAGTTAATGGCAACTTTAGCCGGAGAAAAACTTTATATAGACAGTGGTTATGAAGTTGTTGAAGTAGTTAATTGGAAAAGCTCAAGAGGCGTTATAGTTCCCCTGAAAAAAATGACTAAAAGTTTATTGCAAGCATATGGATAAAAATTTTTTCATGGAAGAGGCTTTAATGGAAGCAAAGAAAGCATTAGAGAAAGGAGAAGTGCCCATTGGGGCAGTAGTAGTATTGGGGGAAGATATTATTGGAAGGGGTTACAACCAGCCCATTACAAAGAATGATCCTACGGCTCATGCTGAAATAATGGCTCTAAGGGATGCCTCTATAAATTTAAAAAATTATAGGCTCAAAGACACTTTAGTTTATTCAACACTCGAACCCTGCTTGATGTGTGCTGGTGCATTGGTCCATGCAAGAATTAAGAAATTATTTTATTCTGCTTCAGATCCTAAATCAGGAGTAATAGAGAATAATGGTAGTTTAATGCAATCTGCATTTCTAAATCATAAGATTAGTTATGAAGGCGGGATTCTTAGAGAAGAGTCTTCTAAGATTTTAAAAAACTTTTTCTTAAAGAAAAGATCCTAAACATCAAAGGATGACCATATAGGGGCGTGATCAGAGGGTTTTTCCATTCCTCTTATTTTGTAATCTATACCTGCATCTACTAGTTTTTCATTAAGAGTGGGGGTTGCCCAGATTTGATCAATTCGCAATCCTCTTTTCGGTTGATCGTCAAAACCTCTACTTCTGTAGTCAAACCAGCTATACCTGTCATCAACATCAGGGTATAGGCTTCGGAAGGTATCTAATAAACCCCAGGAGGTTAAGTTGTCTAACCATTCTCTCTCTTCAGGTAAAAAACTGCATTTGCCAGTTCTAAGCCATCTTTTTCTATTCTGTTCTCCAATACCTATATCTTTATCTTGGGGGGAAATATTAAGATCTCCCATAACAATCAAAAATTGTTTAGGTGAATGATTTTCTTTTAAATGGGCTATTAAGTCCTTGTAAAACTTCCTCTTGTAAGGAAATTTAGTTGGATGGTTTCTCTCTTCTCCTTGAGGAAAATACCCATTTAATACAATTACAGAATTCTTCTCTGTTTTATATTCTCCCCAAACAAATCTTTTTTGAGACTCTTCATTATCTTTTTTGAAGCCCTTACCATTTTTAGTAGGCTTCTTTTTTGAAAGTAGGGAAACCCCATAATGCCCTTTTTGTCCGTGAATGATTGAGGTATAACCTAAAGCCTCTATGGTTTCATGAGGATACTCATCATCGTGAACTTTTGTTTCTTGCAAACCGATAACATCAGGGTCGTGTTTTTTTATTATGGCTTCAATTTGATGGATTCTAGCCCTGACACTGTTAATGTTGAAAGAAATAATTTTCAATTCCTACCCCGTTTTACTCATGGTAATAACTGGTTTATATGAGTATTTTATAAAGTCTGAGAGTACATTTGCTGCTTCCAAAAGGATTTCTTCTTCTATGTCAGGTTCTTCTTCTGCTTCTTCTCTATCTAAGAATGCTTGATAAGATTCAAAGGTGTTAAGGCCAATTTTTTTTCTAAAATCATTTTCCATGGCCAGTAATTCAGCTTCTGCATTCTCTTTATTGGCTCTTCTGTTATCGATGTTTAAATCAAGATATTTTTCATCTTGTTGTATCTTTCTCCAGGTTTTCATTTTTTCAAGGTGTTTGAATAAGACTGATTTATTAATTCTTTCAGTATGCTCTGAAGTGAGTAGGTCTGTTGAAGCGATTATTCTATTGAAATCTCTTACCTTTGTTTTTGCAATCGAATCATATTCTAGAGCTCCAGGAAGTTTATTTTCTCCGATTTCTTCAGTGTCGATTGGACTTGGAAGATAAATATCAGGAGAAATACCCTTGTTTTGTGTGCTTTTACCAGAAACTCTATAAAACTTAGATTCTGTAAATTTGATCTGGCCTAAAGATAGGGACTGAACTCTTTGAACAGTTCCTTTACCAAAGGTATCTGTTCCAAGAACTAACCCTCTTTCATAATCTTGAATAGCACCAGCTAATATCTCGGAAGCTGATGCGCTGAACCGGTTCACTAAAATTGCTAAAGGACCGTCATAAAATTGGAATCCTCTTCTTTCACCTAAACCATGAATACTGCCACTTGAGGTTTTTACTTGAACTTTAGGTCCAGCTCCTAGAAATAATTGAGCCAAGGCATTTGCCTCTAATAAGGAGCCTCCTCCATTATTTCTGAGGTCTATAATCAAGCCGTCAATGTCATTATTTTTCATAGTTCTAATAAGGTTTTTAACGTCCTTACTACTGCTTCTAAAATTGTATTCCCTTCTTTGATAAGCATTAAAGTCCATATAGAAAGCTGGTAGTTCTACGACCCCAAGTTTAAATTCCGAATCAGCATTTTTAATGTTGATTATTCTCTTTTCAGCAGCTTGATCTTCTAGCTTTACAACATTTCTGGTTAAGGTAATTATTTTAGTTTGTGATTCATCTAAAGAAGTAGAAGGTATGACTTCAAGCTTTACTTCAGTGTCTTTAGGTCCTCTTATTAGTTGCACAACATCGTCTATTCTCCAACCTATAACGTCTGTTATCTCATCTTCAGTTTCTTGTGCTACGCCTACTATTCTGTCATTTGGTTTTAATTTATCAGACTTTTCTGCTGGCCCGCCAGGCACCAAAGAAGAAATTGTTGTGTATAACCCGTCTGTAGATAATAAAGCCCCTATGCCCTCTAAAGACAAGCTCATATCAATATCAAAATCTTCAGTTCTTTTAGGTGACATATAAGTTGTGTGTGGACCATAACTAAGAGCGATTGAGTTAATATAAAGATCAACAACATCTTCTGATGTAGTTCTTTCAAAGAAGTTAAATTGATTATCTATTCTTTTAGTAAGTTTTATTCCTGTTTCATTCAGGTCATTCCCATTTAAATTGAGTTGAATCACATCATTAATTAGTAAATCTTCCCACAGTACTTTTAAGTCTTCGGTTGTTTCTTTTCTTTTGGATTCACTTCTGTCTTTAAGGATTCTTCTATTTTTTCTCAGATCAAGATTCTCTATTTCGGAAAGTAAACTTTTCTGGAGATGATATCTTTGAGAATATCTGGATCTATAGAGTTCAAATATATTAAATGCTTTCTTTAATGAAGCCTTTTGGTCATTGATTACGGGATCTAGGTCATCAGTAAAATTATTAATTTCTTTTTCTAAGAAGATGCTCCTAGAAGGATCTAATCTATCCAAGAATGAACCCAATGCTTCTGACTTTATGGAGTCATATTTTTTCTTTGTAAAATGATGGTTCTCAAGTATTTGAATAATCTCATTCGCTAACTGTATGTGCTCATCATTGAAAGAATACTCAGTATTTTCAGCCGGTAGTCCATGGGACAAGAAAAGACTAGAAAGTACAACTATTAAAAATTTGAATCGTCTCGTCATTACAATGATAGGTAAAGTGAATTTAAGAATTATATAGTTGTATTGGAGGTACTTACAATTCTTGTTAAGTAACATTAATATGTTTTTATAAGAGGTAATAAGTGAAAGCATCTGACTTTAACAATTTAGGGATCAAACCATTTAATAAAGGTTTAAGTGATTTAGGTAATAACATCTACTGCTATTTACAACCTGATGGAGGGTGGGGCTGGAGTAACGCCGGACTTATTGTTGATGGGGATGAATCTCTAATCGTTGACACTTTGTTTGATGAAAAGCTTACTGAAGAGATGCTTGAATCCATGAAGAAAGCTGAACCACATGGAATGAAAAATATTTGTGCTCTGATAAACAGTCACTCAAACGGCGATCATTGCAATGGCAATAATTGTGTTGAAACAAAAGAAATCATTTCTAGCCAAGCTACTCTTGAGGAGATGTCACATGAGTCTCCAGAAATGATGGCTGCTCTAATAAAACAAGCACCTGAAATGGGGTCTTTAGGAAAGTATTTTCTTGAGTGCTTTGGAAGTTTTAATTTTGAGGGCGTAACCAAAAGGCTACCCAACACTACATTCAGTGGTGAAACAGAAAGAAAAGTAGGAGATAAAGTTGTTGAGTTAATTGAAGTTGGACCTGCGCACACAAATGGTGATGTTTTAGTGCATGTGCCATCAGAAAAGGTTATTTTTACTGGAGATATTTTATTCATCGAAGGGCACCCAATTCTTTGGGCTGGACCTGTCAAGAATTGGATTAATGCATGCGACAGAATTATTGCAATGCAAGCAGATTTTGTAGTGCCTGGACACGGCCCTGTTACTGACAACAGGGGAGTCAGAGCTGTAAGAGATTATTTAGTTTATATTGATACAGAATCAAGAAAACGCTTTGAATCTGGCATGAGTGCAATAGAGGCTGCCAAGGATATAGATCTAAATTTATTTTCAAGTTGGGGAGATGGGGAAAGAATAGCTGTAAATGTTAATTCTCTTTACAGAGAATATAGGGGTGAAGAACAAAGAGAAGAGATCACGCTTTTATTTGAACAAATGGCAGAACTTAGTGAACTTGATGGCTAGTAACAAAGGTAAGTTAGAATTTTTCTTTGATTGTAGTAGTCCATGGACTTATCTCGCTTTTAAAGAAATAGAGAATCTGTGTTCTAGATTAGATCTGGAATTAGTTTGGAGACCAATTTTGGTTGGCGGTATATTCAATACTATAAATCCAAGTGTTTACGAATCTAGAAGCAACCCTGTCAAGCCAAAAGCTGCATATTCTCAGAAAGACCTGAATGATTGGAGTTCTATTAGAGGCATTACGGTAAATTGGCCAGACGTTTTTCCAGTAAATAGTGTAAAAGCTATGAGAGGAGTCTTTTTTGCTTTAGATAATAATCAGGTTTCTAAATATGTAGAGTCTATTTTTTATTCTTATTGGACTAACAATTTAGATATTTCTTTGGATGAGGTCATGACGGACATTGTTGAAGGCTTGGGATGGAACTCCGAAGAATTTATTTCTTTTATTAATTTAGATTCCACCAAGAATGCTTTAAAACTGAATACAGAAGAATTAGCAAAAAGGGGAGGCTTTGGGTCACCAACCATGTTTGTCAATGAAGATAATATGTTTTTTGGAAATGACAGATTAAATCTAATAGACAAACTTCTGAATCAATAGAAGTTATTCCATTACTACAGCAATTTTTCCCACAAGTTTTCTCTCTGATAAAAATTTAATAGCGTCTTTAGCTTCTTCAAGCTTAAACGTTTTACAGATGTGAGGTTTCAAATTACCTTCGTCCGCTAGCTTTTTTACAGCTTCTATATTTTCCTTACCCTTAACCGGATCCCTTCGTCCAAACTCTCCTGCACGCACTCCAACGATAGAGAAGCCTTTAATTAATGGCATATTAACTGGTGCGGTAGGAATCCTTCCGCTAGTAAAGCCAACTATAAGAATTCTTCCTCCCCAATTGATGCATCTTATGGATTCATCAAAGACATCTCCACCGACTGGATCGTATATTACATCGGCACCTTTACCTTCAGTTAATTCTTTTACCTCCTGCCTGAAGCTGACACTGCCTTCTTTGTGAGTCAAAAGATAATGTGATGCTCCCCAGTCTAATGTGTTTTTTAACTTATCTTCTGAAGTTCCTGTTGCAATTACATTAGCTCCCATTTTTTGTCCTAATTGGACGGCAGCCATTCCAACCCCTCCAGTTGCGCCATGAACCAACAAATTTTCTCCTTTCACAAGATCGCCCCTTCTTACAAGAGATACATAAGCAGTTAAGTAAGCAGTTTGGAAAGAGGCAGCTTCTTCAAAGTTAAGACTTTTAGATTTTAGTTGTGGGCCATCTTCAGGAACTACAACATAATCAGAGAAAGCTCCATTTCCCCATGAACCAAAGGTAACTTCATCACCTTCTTTAAATTTTGAAACTTCAGAGCCAATTTCTTCAACTATTCCAGCTCCTTCCATCCCCAGGACGAAGGGAAGGTCAGGCTTGTGTTGATACTTGCCTTGTGTCATTAACAAATCAGGAAAGTTCACAGAAGCGGCTTTGACTTTAATTAACAGTTGTTTTGGCAATACTTCCGGTAATTTTAATTCCTTCAAAGATACACCAGAAAGATCATCTGTAAGTGTTTCACAAACTAAGGCAGCAGTTTTTTTCATATAGTTTCTATTCTTTCCTGTTCTCTAAACCAAAGATTAAAAGCCCATTTTTCACCCTCAATCACTGGCATCGCTCCGTGCAAGGCATTAGGGTGTGTTTCAACTGTTCCTTTTTTACATAGATGAAAAACAACAATTTTTCCAGTTTCTGGAGTAACCACTTTTCCTACATTAGGGAAGCTAGTTTCACCCCCTTTCTCAACATCATTAAGGTATGCCAAGGCAGTAACTATTCTTTGGCCTCCGTTTTTTAAATAAGTCTGGTAACCTTCATCATCAGTATCAAAAGTATCTAGATGGGGCTGGTATTCTTGAGAATTAGAGTAATGAAGTACTTGAAAAGCTTCAGCATGAGAACTAGGAATTTGTACTAATTCTGAAATTCTTTTTACCGCTGCCAGAGTAATTGAGTCTTGAGTGTGACCAATCCAGCAATTACTGCTTGTTCTTCTGTTATCTAGATGATCTTTCCTTTCAGCCTCTTCACCATAACCGCTTACAGTTGATCTCTTCATCTTGTCAGAAGAAATATTTATAAAATGTTGACACTCTTCTTCAGTCAGCACTCCTTTTAAAGTAAAAATAAGAGGATCATGATAGACCATCTCCATTTCATAATTTCCTAGTTCTAACTTCATTCTTCCTTTTTTTCTTCTGCTGCTTTAGCTATCGAATTTGAATCTTGCTGAAACATCATCTTTAAGCTCTCTTCAGTTGGCTTTTGTCCAAAATTTCTTGCATCCTTACCGACATCCATGCCTTTTCTTACGGCAGGTCTGTTCTTCAAAGCATCAAACCAGCGTCTTACTTCCTTAAATTTATTTAAATCTACTTCATAACGCTTATAAGCTGTAACCCAAGGAAAAGAAGCCATATCAGCTATAGAATAATCTCCAGCTAAGTATTCTCTTTCTGTAAGAATATTATTCATAACACCTAAAAGTCTGTCATATTCATTTTTATAGCGTTTTTCAGAGTAAGAATGGTCACCAGGAAAGTTAGGAGCATAGTTAACAAAGTGGCTAACTTGTCCAGCCATAGGACCTAAACCACCTATCTGCCAGAACAACCATTCCATCACTCTTATCCTGTCTGCTGCTTGAGTAGGAAGCAATTTACCTGTTTTTTCTCCTAAATAAAGCAATATTGCTCCAGATTCAAAGACACTAATCTCTTCTCCATCAGGACCTTCATGATCTATTATCGCAGGCATTCTATTATTTGGACTGATAGCAAGGAATTCGGGCTTAAACTGATCTCCCTTACCTAAATTAACTGGGATAACTTTATAGGGAATTGAACATTCCTCTAACATTATGGTTATTTTCCAGCCATTGGGAGTAGGGGCATAATAAAGGTCGATCATATCTAAATATCCTATTAAAATAAGTTTGTTGTTTAAAACAAGTATAAAGGAATATTATGAAAATCGACGCTGGAATTCCCACAAATGACCCCAGAGAGTCTGGAAAGGCTACTAAAGTTCTCGAGGATGCTGGTTATGACGGTGCATTTACTGCTGAAACCTCGCATGATCCATTTTTACCACTAGTTAGCGCAGCTCTAGAGACTGAAAAAATTGAATTAGTTACAGCTATAGCAGTTGCATTTGCCAGAAACCCTATGATTTTGGCTAATCTAGGTTACGATTTACAAAAATTATCCAAGGGAAGGTTTATTCTAGGTCTGGGTTCTCAAATAAGGCCCCATATAACCAAAAGGTTTTCAATGTCTTGGTCCAGCCCTGCTGCGCGAATGAAAGAAATGATAGAAGCAATCAGAGCAATTTGGGACTGTTGGCAGAATGAAGGAACCTTAAATTTTAAAGGTGAATTTTATACCCACACTTTAATGACGCCTATGTTTAGTCCTGGACCTAATCCGTATGGGGTGCCTAAGATATATGTAGCCGCAGTCGGACCATTAATGACAAAGTCAGTAGCTGAATCTGCTGATGGATTATTAGTTCACCCTTTTCACACACCTAAGTACATGACAGAGACAACGTTGCCGATCGTAGAAGAAAGCCTTTCTTCAGTGGGAAAAACTCGTTCAGATTTTGATTTTTCAATTAGTGTTATGACTGCTACAGGCCTTAGCGAAGAAACTTATCAAAAGGCCATACAGGCTTGTAAAAGTGGAATTGCTTTTTATGCATCAACTCCTGCTTACAAAGGCGTCTTGGAAGCTCATGGATATGGAGATCTACAAGGAAGATTAAATCTACTTTCAAAAGAAGGAAAATGGGGTGAGATGACAGGATTAATAGACGATGACTTATTAAATACAATTGCGGTGGTTGCAGAGACCCCTGAAGCGGTAGCTGAAGAGATTAAGAAAAGATACTCGGATCAAGGAGATAGGATTACTCCAGCCTTTTATTCTGGAGAAGAAGGACTGGCTTCGAGGGTAATCAGTGCTTTAAGGAGCTAAGTAGAGCTTAAAAATCTGTCTTTCTCTTCCCAAATTTGGTTCAACCAGTCTTTCAAATCATTTCTATACTGACTGTCCTTCGAATAATCCTTGTTTAAAAGGTCTTCAGGAATCTCTATTGTTCTCACTTTTATCTTTATATCTGACATCCCTCCACAAAGGAAACTCCAAAAGCTTTTTGAATCAGAGTTGTAACTGATGCTTAAATCAAGAAGGGTAGTAATAAATGGCATAGTAGATAGGGCTACCCCTATTCCCCCAGCCTTTGGTTTTAACAGATTCTCAAAAGGTGAATTTTGATCTTTATGTTTTAGTTGCGTAAATCTTGTTCCTTCAGCAAAACTAAAAACAGTGCCTGGATTAGCTTCCAATCTTTTGAATGCTTTTTTCATTTGTTCTAAGTCTTTCCCTCTTAGGTTTGGATTTTTTTCAATTTGTTCCTTGCTATATCTCTTTAAAAAAGGCATATCTAAAGCCCAGCCAACTATACTTACAATTGGAATCCATTTAAGTACATCCTTCATAAAGAACCTTAGAAGTGGGACTTTTTTATTGGTTATTTTTTGTAATATAAATATATCTCCCCAAGATTGATGATTTGAAGTTGCTACGTACCAATGCTGTTTTTTTAAATTCTCCATTCCCGTAATAGAGATTGAAGGACGGAGAAGGATTTTTATCCAAGCGTTGTTAAAAGAAATGCAAGTCTCACCAACTAGGATGGTTACTGATGTCCAAAGTGTCTTCCAACTCTTAGAGGGTATGATCAGCCTGACTAAACCTACTAAAAAAAGTAAGCTGCTCCAAAAAATCATATTTAGAGTCAAACACAAGAAAGATGCTGCTCCAATTAAAGGATTCATTGAGAGTGAGATTTATGGTAAAGATTAGTATTCACTCAAAGTGGCGTACCGATCTAAATGATAATCGGATGAACCAAATATTTGTTCAGCTACTCTTGATCTTTTTAGGAAAAAACCGATATCAAATTCATCAGTCACTCCAACTCCTCCGTGCATTTGAACGGCTTCACTACTCACTAAATGCAGTGTTTCACCGGCTTTAAACTTAGCAAGGCTAGCAAATCGGGCTTTGTCATTTGAATTTTCATCAATAGCATTGAGAGCGCCCATAACTGAAGATTTGGTTAATTCTACTTCAGCAAACATGATAGCAGCTCTATGCTGTAGAGCCTGAAAAGAGCCTATCACAGCTCCAAATTGTTTTCTTTCTTTGAGGTATTCGAGAGTTCTATCGAAGGCTTCTAAGGCATTACCTAGCATTTCAGCAGATATTCCTATTTGCGCTCTTTCCAAAACCTCTTCTATTATTGGAAAACCAGCACCTAGATCTCCTAAAAGATTTTTTTCCTCAACCTCTGTATTTTTACAGGAGATTTCACACGCATTCCTGCTGTCTACCATCTGGGTTCTCTTTCTTTCTAACCCCGTTGAATCAGGATCAACTAAGAATAAGCTTATACCAGATTGATCTTCGTTTTCTCCTGAGGTTCGAGCAGCCACTATGATTAAATCTGCACTATGGCCATCTAAGACGAAAGTTTTTTTACCGTTTAAAACAAACTTTCCTCCTTTTTTAGTAGCCGTCATAGAGATTTTGTTGGGGGAATGTCTAGGTCCTTCCTCTAGTGCAAAAGCAATGGTTAGATTACCTTTAGCTATCTTAGTCAAAAGGGCTTCTTTTTGATCTGAGCTACCTCCTATTTCTATTAAACTGGCTCCAAGCAGGGCAGTTGAAAATAATGGAGACGGAACTAAACATCTTCCTGTTTCTTCAAGAACTCCTCCCAAGCCCATCATTCCAAAATCTGAACCTCCATATTCTTCAGAAATAAGGATTCCTGCCCATCCTAATTCTGCCATCTGTTTCCATAGTTCTTGACTGTACCCTGTCTCATCTTCGGAATCTCTCAATTCCCTAAAATGGGTTATAGGTGCATTTTTTTGTACAAACTCTTTTGCAGTGTCTTTTAAGTATTGTTGTTCTTCATTAAATAATAGGGCCATTATTTATCTCCTTAGTAGTTAGGGATTATTAGTCAGGAAGATCGAGTACTCGTTTAGAAATTACATTTAAATTAATTTCAGAAGTCCCTCCCTCTATGGAATTAGCTTTTGATCTCAACCATTCTCTAGTTATAGCTAACTCTTCAGGAGCAAAAGGCTCGCCTTCCCAACCAAGGCCACTGGTGCCCATGGCTTGTAGCATGATTTCATATCTCAATTTATTCTGTTCAGAACCATAGTATTTACCCATAGACGCTGTAGCACTGGGACCTCCGGTTTTGGCATCTTCAGCCATTCGTTGCAGAGTTAAGGTAAATGCCCTTGAATTCAGATCGTGTTTAGCAATCTTCGTTCTAAGTTGAGCGTCATCTAAACGGTTCTTTTCATCAGTTCCAACATATCTCTTCCCTAGTTCAGCCATACCAGAAGTTTTTCTAGGTCCTGAACCAGCTCCTGTAGCTAAGCCCATTCCAGAAATCATAGATCTTTC
>LUMJ01000100.1_pt1 | contig 38862 bp, 30 predicted proteins | sample 729631 | NCBI WGS metagenome assembly LUMJ01 (sample SAMN03860266, study PRJNA289734) | marine metagenome | biome: seawater column; feature: ocean; material: water; isolation source: Red Sea water column Station 22 - depth 500m | place: Saudi Arabia: Red Sea | collected 2011-10-15 | depth 500 m
ACTAATACATGTTCATGGAAAAGACGAACTTGATTGGACTGGGTTACCCGCCCAGCAATCTCAGCAGCAGGGGAAAAAAATAAAAAATCTTTATATTCTTCAAACCGGTCCCAATTGCAGTAATCATCATAAAAATCGCCGTCCTTATTTTCTGGTGTGTACTGGCAAGCATATGGACCGGGATCTTTCCGATTTTTTTCAATCCCAATAGCAAGTTGATCCAGCCATTTTTGTTTAAAAATTCCTCGTAAACAAATAGCCCCATGTTGTTGAAATGCGTTGACTTCTTTCTGAGATATCATCCTTGGTTTACTCGACCATAAAAAATTTTCTGAACTTCAGGACTGTTCATTACACCCGGTCGGTCTTTGTAACAGAGTGTGGCCACATAACGTGTTTTATTTCCGGCCACTGGTGTTACGCGATGCAAAGAATAAAATCCGGCAAAAATCAATATATCGCCCGGCTCGACTGGAAGGGAAAGAATACCATCTTCGGCGCCTCCTAGGATAGAACCTAGTTTGGAATATTCATCATTATCCCCATTTCTTAGATCAGGGACACATTCGAAAATACCTCCGGATTCTGGTTTTTGAATCATCAGTGTAATCGTTACCTGTGATTCATCATAATGCCAGCCGTGATTCTGACCTTCCTCCATCACATTGATTGTTAAAGCGGCCATGGGGTCTGCCATGGGATAGAGTTTATGCCCAAGTACAGCCGAGAGGAATTCTTTCAATGGGCCCCAATTATATAATTGGTGTAGAGCATGCGATGGTGAAATGATGTCATATGGTATAGAATTCAAAGAAGTGGACTGTTTTTGCCGGCGAGGGTGATCTTCAGGTAATGATAAATCATCTTTATCCAAAAATGGATTATGGGAATCACGGCAAGCATAGGATTTTGGCAATACCATATCTGCTTCTGTTGCCATTGTATTTAAAATATCCTGTTTAATCACACCCTTCATGATGGATGCGCCATTTGCTTCAAGCGCATTTTTGTGGATATCTACCAGTCGCTGCCATTCAGGTGTTCCGCTGGGAACAAAGGGAAAACGATCCAAATCGATATATTGTTCAGTTGAAGGATTCATGATAGGGGAATATTAATTGTTTTCTCCTTTGAAATGCACACTAAATTCCCAGTCTTGTAATTCATAAGGAAATATGGAAGCATCTCCCAAACTCAAGAGGCAATTAGGTCTTTTTGACAGTACCATGATGGTTATTGGCATTGTGATTGGTTCTGGCATATTTATGACAACTGGTTTGATGGCAGAAGCACTGCCCTCAGCATCTTTTATATTAATAGCCTGGGCATTGGGTGGTGTCGTGATGCTAGCTGGTGCATTGACTTACGCCGAATTAGGGGCTGCCATGCCAAAAGCCGGTGGGCAGTATGTTTATCTCCGGGAAGCTTATGGACCATTGCCAGCATTTTTATTTGGATGGGTAGCTTTCATTGCCTATCTCACTGGAACCAATGCAGCCATTGCTGTTGCTATAGCGGAACATATGGGATCTTTTTTCCCTACACTATCACCAGGAAATATCATCTTGGATTTAGGTTTTTATAATTTGTCATCCGGTCAGCTTTTGGCCTTAAGCATTATATTTGGGCTATCCCTGGTAAATTATTTGGGAGTGGTATTAGGCAAATGGGTCCAAAATGTGCGATGTCCTTTGGTCAGGTTCTCATGGGAATGGGGGTAGCGCTAATTGCAGTAAACTGGGCGGTAGGCGGATGGGATTATGTGACCTTAGTATCGGGAGAAGTCAAGTCACCAGAGAAAAACCTGCCACGGGCTTTAATGTTCGGAACGCTTGCAATTATTTCATTGTACATTTTGATTAATCTCGCCTATTTAAAATCAATGCCCATTTCTCAAATAGCTGGGGAAGTCAAAATTGGTGAAGCCTCCGCACGTGCTTTATTCGGGAACGGTATTGCTGGTTTATTCACTGTGGCCGTAATGCTTTCTATGTTTGGTTCATTAAACGGAAATATTTTAGTTGGTCCAAGAGTGACCTATGCTATGGCAAAGGATGATCTGTTTTTCAGGCAGGCAGCTGATGTACATCCCAAATATCGTACACCCGGCAATGCAATCATTTTACAAGGAATCTGGGCAGGAATTTTAACTTTGACCGGTACCTTCAAAGAATTAATTACATTAGTGGTTTTTGTGAATTTTATGTTGTGGATCGCCGCGTCATCCACTGTGTTTGTTCTGCGTAAAAAGCAGCCGGACCTACATCGGCCTTATAAAGTTTGGGGATATCCTTGGGTCCCAGCTTTATTTATCCTTTTTTCTCTGGCAGTAATGGTGAATACTTTTTTTGAATCGCCAAGCCAATCGTTGATGGGATTGGCTTTAACCTTTCTGGGACTACCGGCTTATTATTATTGGAATAAACGTAAAATTGAAAGTGGTTAATAAAAACCGTTTAGAAATTAATCGCTCACATCTTTAGAATATTCATCTCCATAATATTTACTGGTGATACTAGTATGAAATTTCTCTGCGCGGATTGGCTCATATTTTGGATTTTTAAGATTGGGTAATACTTCCAAAATCTCGTCTTCCCAAACATAAATTGCCATGGGGAATGAAACACGTGGTTTACCAATTAGATTAGACTCTTGCGGCCGGCTGACCCGGTGCGTTGTAGAAGGAAAAATATCATTGCTGATCCGTTGCATGTAGTCTCCCGTATTAAGAATGATATCGCCAAATTTTGGTTTTAATCGTATCCATTTCATATTCTTCCGATTCAAGACCTGCAAACCTTCTATGCTTTGTGAAGGTAAAATGGTAAATAGATCAATATCTTCATGACCCAACATCCGGCCACCGCCTGAATCCAACTCTTCTTGATTAATGGGCGGATAATAATTGAGACGGAAACCGAAATTTGTATTAGTGAGTTTCTGATCAAAACAGTGGGAATCAGTTCCAAGATACGTCAGCATACTCTGCATGAGGGGTAAAATCAATTTTTCCTGCGCTTTTACAATCTCTCGAAAAAAAGGTTCATATCCAGATAGTGGCCAAAAGTTCGTTTCATTATAATTCAGATTATTATCCAGATCGAATGCCCTTCGGCAGAACACCCATCCTTCTACTAGATCTGGGTGAATGATAGTGGTTGTTTTCATCGGGAAATACCCTTGGTTTACTGATCCGAAACGACGTGCTTCGTATTTCATCCGTTCTTCGAAAGTGGTTTCTTTAAAAAATTCAATAATTTTTTGTTCTGCCTTATCATATAGATTTGGATCTATACCATGGTTGGTAATAATAGCAAACCCAATTTCCTCTAAGGCAGACCCCAGTTCCGTAACGAAACGAATTTTGTCATTATTAAACAAGGAGAAATCAACTGATTTGATTTCAAAATCTGTATCAAATTCTTCCTGTTCAGGGTGTTCAGATAAATGGTAGACCTGATCTTTGCTCACCTGTTCATATTGACGAAATTCGCGATTTAGGGATTCAATTCCTTTTTGGGTGGATTTTGTATTTTTCATTCCATTTCAGGTTCTAGATCAACGCCTAATCCATCTGCAATACGATTAATATAATTGAAATAGCCCACAACTTGGGCCGCATCACTGATCGCTTCTTGGGAAAACCCCACATCTTCTAAAATATTAATATCTGATTTTGACATTTCACCAGGTGTTTTTGTTAGTTTTTCTGCCCACTGGCACAAAGATTTATCCTGTGATGATAAATCTGCTTTTTGCCAATCGTGTTTTATATGTCCTGCAAGAATATCATTTTTAACTTCATCCCGGAAGTCATTACCATGTGCTTCGATTCAGTAATAGCAGTGATTTACCTTGGAAACCACAGTGGCAAGCATTTCACGTTGGGCACGAGATAGATCTGACTTACCATACATAATCGTTAAATACATAGCCATGGCGTCTCGCAAGGTTGCAGGACTACGGCTCATAATTTTGAGTATATTAAAAACTTTTCCCGAACGCAATATACCCTTTTCATATTCCTTTTTGAGAATTCCTTTTGCATCCAGTTCATCAATAATATCAATGTATGTCATACCGTTTCCTGTTCAACCAATTGAAAGTCCTTTGCCATACATGCTTCATAATCGAAGCCTTCTTTTTTCCCCGCTGATCGTCCCAGAAAATAAACGAGCGTACCTAAAAACACGCCTCCCAGAGTCCATAGAAATACGTCTGCAATAATCTGGGCCATAAAAAACCCCATCGAAAGAACAGTAATACCACCTAATAGATAGAGTGCCCACACAGGTGGCTTGAATCCGGCCGATTCATATAATGGTTTATTGATGGTTGGCATGGCAATAAGTGCCAGGCCCTGTATGATGTAAATAATAAAAATACCAATCAGACCGGTGCTCATAAGGAAATAAGCGGATTTACTCCATACCAGACCAGTGCATATGATGCCGCTGATGATAAGGCTTACATGGGGTGTTCGCCATTTAGGATGAACTGCCGCCAAAAAAGTGGGCAATAAACGATCTTCACTGAATACAAATAACATGCGAGAGGGTACTAAAATTGAACCGTTAATGCTGGTTAAAAATGCGCTCATGGCACCTATAGCAACAATACTTGATCCCCATGGGGGCAGGTACACGGCAGATGCATCAGCCATAGCAGACTGGGACTGCGCCAGTGTATCCGCAGGTAATACGCCAAAGGCTACAAAAGCCATAAAGAAAAAAATGAATACAGAAGCTAATACGCCTTTTACAAATATCATTGGCAGCGTTTTAGTAGGGTTTTTAGTCTCGCCGGCTACCTGTGCGAGGGTTTCAAAACCTGCGTAACTGAAAAACAGCATTGGCATGGCCTCCAGCAATCCACTGAATCCCTTGGGAAGCACGGGATCATAATAACTCAAATCCACGGCGAATAGGCCCGGGATGACCAATACCAGGATACTAAAAATCAATACCGCTAGCATAGCTGTTTGAATATGGCCGTAATGACGTACGCCAAACAGATTAATGCCATAAAAAAATACCATGGTAATCGTAGCCCATAAACGAGGATCCGTACCTGGGATAAAAAAAGTCATGTATTCACCTAGGCTGGTGGACATAAATGAAATCGCACCGATAAAGGCGAGCAGTTTCATCCACATGGCAATGAAACCTAGATAGTAATTTCCAAAGGTACGGGAGATGTGGATGTATGCGCCCCCTGGGCGCATACCCAATGGGGTGGAAATAAAAACACTATAGGCCAGAGCTGTACTAATCACAATTGGTGCGAACAGCAAATAGGCCCAAGGGACAGCTGATCCGGCTACCGCTCCAGCTTCTCCGGTTACACGGAAGATACCGGCACCAACTAAAATGCCAATAATAGTTGCATAGCCAGAAAGTTTGCCTAGATCACGTTTTAGTGTAGCCATAGAACAAGGCGAAGGTAGGTGTTGAGATATACCGATGTCAAGATAAGGGCCTGGTAATCTTTAATTATAAGGAATGGGCGGTAAAAATCCGCCCGTAATTTCCATGATCAGTTTTGCAAATTCGATGGTAGTTCTATCTTCCAGATAAGGACCAATTATCTGCATTCCGATCGGTAAATTATCGCTTGATAAACCAATGGGGACATTGGTGGCAGGTAATTGACCTGCATTTGCCAGCCCAGGCCAAACGATTAAGTCGCTGTAAGGTCGTTCAACTTCATTGACAATAATGTTACGCCCATGGAAATCGTGATGGTGGTCATGATCAAAAGCAGAACGAACGGTCGTAGGGCATAGAAGAATATCAAAGGATTCAAAGAATAGATTCCATTTTTGTCTGATTCGCTGTCTTTTTTCATTAGCAGAAAGCCAGTCTGTATGGGAAATGAGTGAATTACGTATTTGTCGTGCTCTTGGAGATTGATCTTCAGGATTTAACTTTGGCAACATTCTTTCCATTTCTTCAATCACTTCTTTTGGATAACCGGTTGCCATAATTGGGGCCAATAATTTGCCATAAATTTTGTCGTTCATTTCTAAAGAGAAATCAGGATGAACATTTTGGACTTTTGCACCACTATTGGCCACTTGGTCAGCTGTTTTTTGTATCAGGTTAATCGTCTCTGAATCAACTGGGCAATAGGGATCATCAAGCCAAATACCAATTGTATAGTCTGAGAGTTTATTATACCGAACTGGTGGTAGTTGTAATATCCAGGCATTGGATTCTGATTGTGATGGACCGGATAAAACATTCATCATGAGTTCAAGGTCTTCTGCTGTATGGGTAATAGGACCCACTGCCGCCAAGTTATTCTGACCAGCGATAGCTCCCGGTGGCGGGGGAATGTGACCATTCATAGGGATAATGCCATGGCTGGGTTTATGTCCGTATACACCGCAAAAATGGGACGGAGTACGTATAGAACCGCCAATATCACTTCCCAATTCTACCGGAGTCATCCCGCTGGCAACAGCTGCCGCTGCTCCGCCGGATGATCCTCCCGGCGTTTTGGTAATATCCCAGGGGTTGTTCGTGGTGCCGTGAATATCGTTAAAAGTCTGGATATCGGCTGAAAATAAGGGCACATTAGTTTTGCCAAAGATGATAGCACCGGCGTCAATCAGCTTTTGAACAGCATCTGCATTTGTTTTAGGAATATGATTTTTCCACACTTTGGCACCGCCTGTGGAAACAATGCCGGACACTTCGAAAGCATCTTTTACAGTCATCGGTAAGCCATGCAGTAAACCCCAGGAATCCCCCCTTGATATAGCTTTATCAGCACTCCGGGCACGCTCCATGGCCCGATCTGTATCCAGTTGAACAACGGCATTGATTTCGGGATTTATTTTTTCTATTTGGTTGAGATATGATGTGAGTATTTCAATAGATGAGGTTTTACCGTTTTGAATGGCAGATAAAATTTCGACAGCGGATTGATACACAATTAATCGAAATCTAGAATGAATCTTTTCATAGATTCATAACAGTTGACCAAGCTGGCTAAACTGACCCATTCATCAACAGCATGAGCACCATGACCAGCTGGACCAAATAGGATAGAGGGTATACCTGCTTGTGAAGCAAGAGCTGAATCTGCCCAGTAGGACATACCATCATAATTTGTGTTACCGGCTGCTTTTTTGAGTTTTTGTACCAAATCATTCTTGGGAATTTCATTCGGAGGACGGTTGAATGTCTGCCGGGCTTTAACTTTGTGATCACCGGTGGTGTTTTCAACTGCAGATATCACGCGTTTCAATTCTCTGTCCAATTTATCTTGAGATTCGCCGGGTAAAATGCGTCTTTCCCAATTCAGTTTTGACATGGCAGCGATCACACTCTGGCCAGTGCCCCCTGAAATTAAACCGGGATGAAGAGTGGCATGACCAAGGTATGGGTCGGGTTTTTCCTGGGCTAATTCCTGATTGATCAGTTCCAATTCATGTAATGCAGCTGCTAATGGGAAAATAGCGTTAATGCCTTGTTCCGGACGACTGCCATGAGCCGCCAAACCTTCAATTTCAATTTCAAACCATGCATATCCTTTATTGCTTATACCAATGGATTCTTCCGTAGGCTCCATAAATATTCCTAAAAATGGTTGTGCAGGGAGGGAGGGTAAATAATGTTCCACTAGGTGTTCCATGCCCATACTCAGGCTCTCTTCATCGGCCACAAAAGTAAAAGCAAGAGAAATGGGACAAGGTTGATCTTTAAAATAAGCTGCCAGTCCCATTTGTACTGCACATCCTGCCAGCATATCGTAAGTACCGCGGCCGTAAAGCTTATCGCCATCCTTACGGAGGTTGAAGGGATCGGCCATCCCTTCAATGCCGACCGTATCCAGATGGCCATTCATCAGTAGGATTTTTTCCGGGTTAGCTCCTTTAAGGAAGGCAGTGGTATTACAACGATCCCCATGAATAGTATGTACTTTTGTTGGAATGCCCAATTGATCAAAGTGTTTGAAAACATATTCGGCAATCTCGCGTTCCTCTTGACCCTCGGTGGAAAGGTCTGGATTTACTGAATTAATGTGAACCAGTTCAGTTAAGTATTGAATAAGTTGATCTTGCAATTTTTTGCTCCTATCTAAGCCCAAAGATACCGGCGAATGGAAAATAGATGCAACGACCTCAACACTATTGTAGATTTACTGCAGGATCAAACTTCAAAAGATAAAGGCATTGCCATGAAAAAGATATTTTTATTGATTATTCTTGTTATTGCGGGTTGTAGTAAAAAGGAAATCACAACCGGTAATGCAGCTGCAGCAGAAAAAGTATTCGGTCTGAACTTTACCGCATCGGAACGCGATTCCCTATTGGACGGCTTGAATGAACGCCTTGGGCAATATGAACAATTGCGCACGATTGATTTACCAAACCATATCGGATATCCATTGTATTATAATCCATTAGTGGATGATGGTAATATGCCACGAGGAAGGGACCGTTTTCAATTCACTGAAATTCCTACCGTGCGGCCTAAGGATTTAGAACAGTGTGCTTTCATGACAATTCCTGAGCTAGCATACCTCATTCGAACCCAGAAGATAAAATCAGAAGAATTGACCCGGATGTATTTGGAACGTTTAAAGCGATATGGCCCTAAACTGGAATGTGTCGTCATGATCACGGAAACGTTAGCAATTCAGCAGGCTCGCAAAGCAGATTTAGAGATTGCAAGGGGTAGATACCGTGGGCCACTCCACGGTATTCCTTGGGGAGCAAAAGATTTACTGGCTGTTCCGGAGTATAAAACTACATGGGGGGCAGCGCCATATAAAGATCAAATCCTGGATGGAAAAGCAACGGTTGTGCAAAAATTAGAAGAAGCGGGTGCAGTATTGGTAGCCAAGCTATACGGAACAGGGCTCCAGTGGTTCCTCTGCCGGGCCGGGCTCAGCAACGGCAGCTGGACTGGTGGGATTTTCCATTGGATCTGAAACTTGGGGATCTATCGTATCTCCTGCGACACGAAATGGCGTCACAGGACTTCGTCCTTCTTTTGGTGCCGTTAGCCGTGCTGGTGCCATGGCCTTGAGTTGGTCCATGGATAAACTGGGTCCCATGACCCGTTCCGTAGAAGGGGCTGCTATTGTTTTTAATACTATACGTGGTGCCGATGCAATAGACCGTACGGTGATGGATGTACCATTTCAATATCCATCTAAACGGGGTTTAAAAAATCTAAGGGTGGGCTATATTAATTCTGCTTTTTCCGATTCAGTTGTTAGTGAAAATGATCAAGCGGTTCTGGCTGTTCTGGAATCATTGGGTTTGGAGCTGGTACCGATAGAACTGCCTGAATTTACTACCCGAGCCCTTTCATTCGTCCTTCAGGCAGAAGCTGCAGCAGCCTTTGATGAACTGACGCGTACAAATCGAGATAATGAATTAGTGCGTCAGATTAAAAATGCCTGGCCCAATGTGTTTCGGGAAGCTCGTTTCATTCCAGCAGTGGAATACATCAATGCAAACCGAGCGCGTACGCTATTAAACCAAAAAATGGCTGAATTGATGAAAACTGTGGATGTATATGTAGCCCCCTCTTATTTTGGTGACAATTTGCTCAGGACTAACTTGACGGGCCATCCCTGTGTGGTTGTCCCAAATGGGTTTAATGAAAAAGGAACGCCCACTAGTATCAGTTTTATCGGTGATCTGTATGAGGATGGAAATGTATTAGCGGTTGCTAAAGCCTATCAAGAGGCCACGGATTGGCATAAACAATATCCATCTCAATTTGATATTGAATAAGTCATCATATTGTATTTTAGTTAAAAAATAATTATTAATTTCACCATTATTATTAAAATCAAATTATTTGGGAACATTAATTTAACTAATAGTAAAAAAAAATGTCTAACCTTGTAGATCAAGGTTAGATTAGATGAATTCTCAAAAAAAGGAGTTAATAGTAAAATTCATGCGTAAAATTTTATTTATTTTAATATTAGCCGTTACAAGTTTCGCTTTCGCCCAGCACGGAGGAGGACGTAGTAGAGGTTATTCCCAGCGGCAAACGGATCCAACGAACGTTCCCAAGATTGGTGTTGTGTATGGTACAGTGGTGGATTCTACTACTGGTACCCCAATTCCGTATGCCTCTGTGGCTATTGTTAATAGTCGTAGCAGCACGATCATGACGGGCGGGATTACCAATCAAGATGGTGAATTTCATATTAAGGAAATCGCTTTAGGTCGCCATAAAATTGTAGTGGAATATATTGGCTATAAGAAGCAGGAATTGGGGCCGTATACTTTTATGCCATTTGGAGGGAATCAAACGGAGTATAACCTGGAAACAATTGTATTGGTACAAACAGCCTTGCAAATGGCGGGGGTAGACGTTGAAGGAGAACGTCCATTATTTGTTCAGACAGCTGAAAAACGTGTTTTTAATGTAGAAAGAAATTCGCTTTCGACCGGTGGTAATGCAATCGATGCATTGCGTCAGGTCCCAGGGGTTGAAGTTGACCCAGATGATAATATTAGCCTGCGAGGAAGTTCAAGAGTGAATCTCATGATTGATGGGAAACCATCCAGTATTGCGGGAGGAGATATTAAATCACTCCTTCAAAGTGTACCTGCTGCAAATATTGCTGATATAGAAGTCATGACTAACCCGGGGGCCAAGTATGATCCAGAGGGTATGGCTGGGATCATCAATATTGTACTTAAAGAAAATAAATTTGCTGGGTTGAATGGAAATGTAAATACTGGAGGTGATTCTCAAGGGGGAAGCAATCTATCTGGGCAGGTTAATTATCGAACGACAACATTCAATTCATTTATCAACTTAGGGATGAACGAGCGCAAGAGGATTTCAGATGGCTCGAGTTATAGGACAATGGAATTCCCAGGCTTTAAAAATACCCTAGATAAAAATAACGAATCAAACTCTGGGGGCCCAAATTTATTTGTAAAAACAGGATTCGAGTATTTTATAGATCCAACGCAGTCATTGGCTATCTCGACCACCTTAAGCAACGGGGACCGAAATAGTGATAATAAAACTTATACATTAGATAATGGACCAGGTGAGAAAAAATATTGGCGTTATACGAATGGTGGCGGAGATCGAAATGGATATGATATTAATTTGAATTATGATAAAAAATTTAAAAACCCTAAGCAAAAACTGACATCTTATGCTCGTTTTTCTGATGGGCTCAATGATGGTGTAAATGAATATTATAACACCGATGATGGTGGTTTGAATTATGTAGATATTGATAGAGCTAAGAATGGGCAAGATGGAACAAGTAAGAGCTATAATTTTAAGTTGGATTATGTTCACCCATTTAACGATAATAGTAAACTAGAGGTTGGCCTATCCAGTAAATCTACAGATCGAGGCGATACTCAAATAGCTGAGCTTTATGATGAAGCCACAGCGCAATTCACCGCTGATAGAGCTTTCAGCAATGAGTTTATTTATAATGAAACGGTGCATGCTGCTTATATCCAATATGGAGGCAGCCTATGGTTTATTGGTTATAATGCAGGCGGTAGATACGAAACTGTTGATATGATGTCTGAACTCAAAACAACCAACGAATCCTTTAATAATCCTTATTCAAGTTTTTATCCAAGTTTATCTTTGTCATTCGGGGCACCTCAATTTTTACAGATTTCAACCAGTTATTCCAAACGTGTTAATCGGCCTAGATCTCGAATGTTAAATCCATTTAGCTCTCGTCAAGATAGCAAAAATATCAGGATGGGTAACCCGTTTCTAAAACCAGAATATACGGATTCTTATGAGTTGAATTTTAGCCGATATACTAAAGGAATTTCATTGAGTTTAGGAGGTTATTATCGCCATACGACGGACAAGATGGAACGTCACAAACAAATGAGATCAGATGGTGTATCTGTAGCAACCTATGCAAATGTTGATGACCAAAAAACTAAAGGGGTTGAATACAGCGCAGTTGGTTCCCTTGGCCGAAAATTAAGATTGATGTTTTCTGGCAGTGTGTATTGGGATGAGATTAATACCGAATTATACGGGACTGATTATGATCAGACTGCCCAAGGTCAGCGCATGAGATTTACAACAATGTGGAATATTACACCTACGACTGAATTTATGTTCTTCATTTTTTACATGCCCTCGAGGGATATCGCCATCGGTAAAATGGACGCCATGAGTTTTTCTTCTATGTCCATTAAAAAGAAATTGATGGATGAACGACTTAATTTGACGCTGAATGTGGGTGATCCATTTGGGCTTTCTGGTTTTGGTTTCGAGACTTGGGGTGATATAGACAGTGACGGGATACGTGATTGGTATCAGGATTCTAATCGCAATTGGAATAGTCAAACAGTTCGATTGACTTTAGAATACCGGTTTGGAAAAATGGAAGACAGGAGCAGATTTAGCCGCCAGCAGAGAGGTGAAGGGATGGAAATGGAAGGCGGAGAAATGGAAATTTACTGATTAAATAAAGTAGCGTTATCTATGAATAACACTACTACTTTTTCTTTTTAATTTTGATTTGTATCCATTTATACTTCATTACTTATGAAAGACAATAAATGGATGATTTATGGGGCCAATGGGTACACTGGCCGTTTAGTTGTTGATGAAGCACTACGGAGAGGTCTTAAACCCGTATTGGCGGGCCGCGATGAGCAAGTTCAAGTTCTGGCAGATGAAAAAGGACTGGAAGCAAATATATTCGCTTTAGATGAGCTTGAAAATATAATTGAAAAATTGAGTGATTTTTCAGTTGTTGCCAACTGTGCTGGACCTTTTTCTTCCACCGCCAATAAAATGATTTCATCCTCCTTGAAATCCCAAACCCACTATATTGATATTACAGGTGAAATTCCCGTTTATCAGTTTGCCCACAGTATGAAAGAAAAAGCAAAATCCGCTGGAATCGTTGTTTGTCCTGGCGTAGGATTTGACGTTATTCCAACCGATTGCCTGGCAGCCTATTTAAAAGAAAAAATGCCCGATGCCACATACTTAGCACTGGGATTTGCAATGAAGGGTTCCAAAGCAAGCAAAGGAACGGCTAAAACTGCCGCGCTGGGTATGGCCTACGGGGGAAGAGTTCGAGAAGAGGGAAAAATGAAACAAGTCCCCTTTGCCTATAAAGAAAGAGAAGTTGATTTTGGTTTCGGATCTGTAAATACCATTACAATACCCTGGGGGGACGTGTATACGGCTTATCATAGTACAGGCATCCCAAATATTGAAGTTTATTTTCCCCGTTCGCCTAAAGGGGCAGCCCAATTAAGAAAACGTCAAAAATACATGCGCTTTATGAAAATCGGCTGGGTACAAAAATTAGTACAAAACCGCATTGATAAAACTTGGAGACCCAATACACCCGAACAGCGGGCACAAGCAAAATCCTATGTTTGGGGAGAAGTAACAAATGAAAGCGGTGAAGCTCTGCAGGGAAGATTTACTACTGTTGATGGGTATGATCTAACTGCTTTTGGCACAGTGGAAGTGGCCCAGTATCTGATTGGTAATCATGATAAATCCGGTTTTTTCACACCTAGTATGCTCATGGGAAAAGAATTATTGGAAAAAATGCCGGGTTTCTCTGGAATCGAATACAAATAAAATGAAAAAGTTTTTTCAAGGCTTATGGACTACTATTGGTCTTCTATTATTATATTTATTATTCTGGCCGATAGATGTGGATCCGGCAGTATGGGTAGCGCCGGAGCCTCCTGAGATGAAGGGGAAGTTTTCGCCGAATGATTATTTACAGGATGCAGAAATTCTAGGTGTAAATGACGGTATAGGGCCGGAAGATATTGCTGTGGATGAAGCAGGGAATATGTATGCTGGATATGAGGATGGTCGCATTATCAAATATGACGTATTTGGGAAAAATATGGGAGTATTTGTTAATACGGGAGGGCGTCCCCTCGGTCTCGATTTTGACAGTGAATGGAATTTGATTATTGCAGATGCAAATCAGGGGCTATTGCAAGCGGATTCAAAGGGAAATCTTTTTACACTTACCCTTGAGTCAAATGGTATCCCCTTTAAATTTACTGATGATGTGGATGTAGCTTCAGATGGGAAAATCTATTTTTCAGATGCTTCGTCCCGTTACGGAGTGCATGATTACAAGTTTGATCTCGTAGCTCATCGGCCCTATGGACGCCTGCTGGTGTATGATCCAAACACAAAAAAAACTACAACCTTATTATCTGATCTTTATTTTGCCAATGGTGTGGCAGTCAGCCCGAATGATGATTTTATTTTGGTTAGTGAAACATCTGAATATCGAGTACAAAAATATTGGTTAAAAGGCGATAAAGCAGGTCAATCTGAAATTATAGTTGATAATCTACCTGGATTTCCTGATGGTATCTCCTCAAATGGGGAAGGTGTATACTGGGTGGCTTTAGCGAGCCTTAGAAAAGATATAATCGATAATTTAGGAGAAAAACCATTTATTCGAAAAATGATATTACGGTTGCCGGATTCGATGCAGCCTGCTCCAGACCGACACGGTTTTGTCCTTGGGATTGATGGAACTGGGAATATTATTCATAATCTGCAGCATCCAGACCCAGATTCCTATTCTCCCATTACTAGTGTAGAAGAAAAAAATGGCATTTTATACCTGGGCAGTCTCACCTACCCAGGCTTAGCAAGAATCAGTGCCCCTTAGATAATCACGAAATGAAAATTGCACTTATCCAGCAGCATGCGACTTCAGACTTGGAAGCCAACTTAGTCAGAGGATTGGAACATATAGATCAGGCAGCATCTCAAGGAGCAGAAATAGCTGTATTTGCTGAACTGGCTTTTACCCCCTTTTATCCCCAGTATTTAGCTAAGGATGATATATCTCACCTAGCCGAACCTGTCCCAGGATCGACTACTGAAAAATTCATGGCAAAAGCCAAAGAACATCATATGGTTATTATCATTAATCTTTTTGAATTAGATAATGGGAAAACCTACGATGGTTCACCAGTGATTGATGCTGATGGAACGCTACTGGGTACGACCCGCATGGTACATATTGCTGATTATGAATGTTTTTATGAAAAAAGTTATTATGCAGAAGGGGATCACGGAGCGCCAGTCTATGATACCGCTGTTGGTAAGGTAGGTGTCGCCATTTGCTATGACCGGCATTTCCCGGAGTTTACTCGGGCATTAGGTGTGAATGGTGCCGAAATAGTGGTTATACCCCAGGCCGGCACGGTAGGCGAATGGCCAGATGGACTGTATGAAGCAGAACTCCAAGTGGCATCCTTTCACAATGGATACTTTTGTGCTTTGGCCAATAGAGTAGGTGTTGAGGATCAAATGGAGTTTGCAGGTGAATCCTTTATAACCGACCCTGATGGAAAAGTAATCGCTCAATCTCCTACCGGAGAAGATCATATTTTAATTGCTGATATTGATTTAACCAAAGTGGCAGAATCCCATGCACGAAAAATGTTTTTCAGGGATCGTCGTCCCGATATTTATCCACTTAATGAAAAATCCTAAATATGCGTAAACATCCACGATTATATTCTTTCCGGCGCTGACCCTGGGCTATTCGCGCCAGGATGGCGCTGGCACATACTGGAATCTCAGTTGAATTACGGGAAATATTGCTATCAGAGCGTCCTGATGAACTCTATGCTATTTCATCTAAGGGGACCGTTCCTGTTCTTGAGTTAGAGGATGGGCAGGTCATTGATGAAAGTTTTGATATTATAATGTGGGCTTTAGATCAAACTAATACCGATTGGATGGAGATCAATCCAGATCAGCAATTAAAAATGATCCATGCGAATGATCATGAGTTCAAACCTTGGTTGGATAAATATAAATATCATGAACGGCATCCAGAGCACACCAAAGAATATTATCAAGAACAGTGCGATGCATTTTTATCTAACTATAATGAAATCTTAAAGGTGAAACCATATCTCATTGGGGAAAAAATTCAACTTATCGATGTGGCCATTTTCCCATTTGTTCGACAATTTGCTTTTGTGGATTCACGATATTTTGAAGAAAAATATTCTCAACTTAATCTTTGGCTTCAACAATGGAAAAACTCCAAGTTATTCAACTCAATCATGGATAAATATGTCCAGTGGGGACCAGATCATGATCCTATGATCATTTCATTTACTTCCTGAATTCATATGAATCCCATGCGATGAAAAAAGAAGTTTTATATAATAAAAAGAGCCGCGAGCTCCTTTTAAAAGAATTGGAGCAAGAGCCATTCGAACGAATCACCTGTTCTTTTTACCGCTATATGTCTATAGAAAATCCCGAATCACTTCGGGATGAATTATACCGAGACTGGAATGCCTTTCAAATCTTTGGCAGAATCTACATAGCAGCGGAAGGCATCAATGCTCAGTTGAGTTGTCCCGAGCATCATTGGGAAGCGTTTAAAAAAAATATGGATTCAAACACTGCATTTTTGAAAATGCCATTGAAAATCGCCCTGCAGCCAGGGGAATCATTTTATAAACTGACCATCAAGGTGAAAAATGAAATTGTTGCCTATGGCTTAGAAAAAAATGAATATGATATGCAGCATGTGGGCCGCCATCTCAACGCAACTCAGTTTAATCAGGCTATGGAAGACCGAAATACGGTAGTGGTGGATATGCGCAATTATTATGAAAGTGAAGTTGGACGGTTCACCAATGCAATTATTCCCGATGTTGATACATCCAGGGAACTGCTGCCTGAAGTCAAACAGTTACTTCATGGCAAAGAGGATAGTAAAGTGCTACTATATTGTACCGGTGGTATACGCTGTGAAAAGGCCAGTGCTTATTTAGTTCATCATGGTTTTCAAGATGTTAATCAGCTAGGCGGCGGTATTATTCAATATGCTCATGATGTGAAAGCAATAGGCCTTGAATCAAAATTTCTTGGCAAGAATTTTGTCTTTGATGCCAGGATGGGTGAACGAATTACAGATGATATAATTGGTACCTGCCATCAATGTGGAAAGCCTGCAGATACTCATCTGGATTGTGGGAATGATGCATGTCATATTTTATTTATTCAGTGTGATAAATGTAACGAAAAATATACCGGTTGCTGTACTGTTGAGTGTCAGAAATTTGCCAGTTTGCCAGTGGAAAAGCAGCGCCTGCTTAGAAAGGATCCTGAAAAAGTAGTATCAAAAGCACGTTATTCCAGCCGTATTAAACCACGACTAAATGATTTAAACTATTCATAGTGTGTGTACCAGAATGGTTGACGGTAATACTGTCGAATCGGCCTGCCAACAATTGCAGTATAGACCCAGCCAGCTAGCCAGAAAGCGATCATTACCGGAAGTATAATATTAATCAGTATCGAGAATAAGCCGATGACAAACACCAACATAAACGGCATGATTGCTGCCATGCTGATATAAGGGTGATTTAACATGAATTTTTGAAGTTTTTCCATTTTTATCCTATTTTTGATTATTCATACAGCAAAAACTGTGCTAGCATGATTATTTTGCCAAATTAAAATCTTACTATGACGTTATGACATGGAAATGGTTACCATCCATAATTTTTTGTCATTTTAGTAACTAACTTTATTTAAACACACGTTCTATTGATCGATGGAAAGAGATAATAAAAATCATTCATTATATTAACAGTACAATTTAGTTTCCCCTCCCGCTTACCTATTTAGATTTAAGGAGGTTGAATATGAAAATAATTTCTTTGGGCAGTGTACTGCCGGTTTTTTTTATTATCGGTTGTAACCAGGTGCCGGCTGTAGATGCTGCCGATCCTGAAATGGATTTAGTCAGTACGTTTGATATAGCTCTGGATCGAGAGACTCAAACAAATTTAGAAGCCCAGTTTGATGCAGTCCTCAATCCACAGAACCTGGATGATTGGATGAAACACATGTCATCCAAACCGCATCATGTGGGTTCTCCCTGGAGTAAGCAAAATGCGGAATTTATCGCTGAAAAATTTGAATCATGGGGATTTGAAACAGAAATTGAAACTTTTGATGTATTAATGCCATTTCCAAAAATCCGTAAACTCGAAATGGTCGGACCCAATAAAGTCCCCTTACAATTAAAAGAGCCAGCCTTAGATGAGGATGCCACTTCCGGTATTACGAAAGACCTGCTACCAGGCTTTAATGCTTTTTCTGCTGATGGAGATGTAACTGCGGAATTAGTATATGTCAATTATGGCATTCCTGCTGATTATGAAGAATTGGAACGTCTTGGGATTGAAGTAGAGGGGAAAATTATTCTCGCTAGGTATGGCGGATCATGGCGGGGAATTAAACCTAAGGTTGCCCGTGAAAAAGGTGCCATTGGATGTATTCTTTATTCCGATCCCAAAGATGACGGATATTTCCAGGGGGATGTTTATCCCAAAGGTCCATACAGAATGGAGCACGGCTTGCAACGAGGTTCTGTGCTGGATATGCCTATGTACCCCGGCGATCCTCTCACACCTGGTTATGGTGCTAAGCCAGATGCAAAACGGCTTGCCATTGAAGATGCACCTACAATTATGAAAATTCCGGTTATGCCTATTTCTTATGCTGATGCATTACCGCTGCTTGAAGCGTTGGAAGGTCCGGTGGCTCCAGCCTCATGGCGTGGTGCATTGCCCGTTACTTACCATATTGGTCCGGGACCGGCTAAGGTGCACCTGCAGCTCGAATTTGATTGGTCTCCTTTACGCAGGGCTTACAATCCAGTGGCAAAGTTGAAAGGGTCAGTTTATCCTGATGAATGGATCATGCGTGGGAATCATCATGATGGTTGGGCACAGGGTGCGGCGGACCCGATTAGCGGTATGGTTTCACTAATGGAAGAAGCTCGGGCAATCAGCGAATTGGTAAAAACCGGATGGAAACCCAAACGTACACTGGTGTACGCTGGCTGGGATGCAGAAGAACCTGGCCTCCTCGGTTCAACAGAATGGGTGGAATATCACCTTGATGAAATTCAGGAAAAAATGGTAGTGTACATTAATACCGATGGGACAGGTGTTGGATTTATGGGTGTTGGCGGATCTCACTCTTTAGAAAAATTTGTGAATGAAGTAGCAAGTGAAGTGATAGATCCGGTACAAGATGTAACTCTGAAGAAACGGATACGGTCACGGTTGCGGATTAGCGGAAACAAGGATGCGGAACGGGATGATCTGCGAATTTACCCACTGGGTTCTGGATCAGATTACACAGCCTTTATTCATCATGCCGGTGTTCCTGCATTAAACATTGGATTCGGCGGTGAAAGCGGTGGTGGTTCCTATCATTCGATGTTTGACTCTTACGATCATTATAAACGGTTCAGTGATGGTGATTATATTTATGGTACTACGTTAGCAAAAGTAAACGGTCGAATGGTATTACGGCTTTCAGAAGCGGATATTTTACCCTTTCGGTTTATGAATATGGCTGAAAATATTGGCACTTTTATTGAAAGCAATAAAAAACTGGCAAAAACGGTGGCTGAAAAAACCAAACGCCGGAATCGTCTGCTAAATGAAAAGGCTTTTACAATCTCAGCCAATCCAAAAAAGACTTTTTTGCCCCCTAAACGGTTGGATGATGTGCCGGAATTTGATTTTACACCTCTTGAGGCAGCTCACCAGCGATTAAAAACCAGTGCTATGAATTATGAAAAGGCATTATCCAGTATGAAAAAGGGTTCCATGTCGGCAGAAATGAAAATTCAGGTGAATCGCCTTTTAAAAGATGTTGAGCAGAGCATGACGCGAAAGGAAGGACTGCCCCGCCGGAATTGGTTTAGAAATATGATATATGCGCCTGGTTATTATACGGGGTATGGTGTAAAGACCCTGCCGGGCATTCGGGAAGGGCTGGAAGAACGAAAATGGGATGAAACCCATTTATTTATTGGCGAAGTAACTAAAGCATTGGATCGTGCTTCTGCTAAGATTAATGCGGCAACTGAGATACTGAAAGCGGAATAAATGGTCAAAAAAATCATGCTAGCGTTATTGATGGGACTGATCCTTTTATCTGTTATCTCTGCCGAAGAAACGAAGTCAGTTAGGGCCACCCGCAAGTGGGTTAAGCAAAACGCACATGCAATATTACAGGATTTTACTCATCTTTTATCGATGCCTAATGTGGCATCGAATCGCAAAGATATTCGGAATAACGCGGAGTATATCAGCAATCTGTTTCAAAAGCGCGGATTTGATATGCAACTATTGGAGTTAGAAGGAGCGAATCCCATTGTTTATGGTGAATACAAAGTGCCTGGCGCAATAAGGACATTATGCTTTTATGTTCATTATGACGGACAACCGGTCGATCCAACGAAGTGGGCCCATGGACCCTTTACGCCAGTGCTGTACAGTGGGGCTATGGATGGAGGAGGTAAGCAAATTGCATTGCCTGATAGAGGGGTTAAAATTGATCCTGAATGGCGAATTTATGGCCGCTCAGCAGGAGATGATAAAGCACCAATCATTACTATTTTAAATGCGGTGGATGCTCTCCAATCATCCAAAATTGGTTTTACTTCCAATATTAAATTATTTTTTGAAGGTGAAGAAGAAGCGGGATCAACCAATCTAAAGGCGCACCTATTAAGGCATAAAGATCTTTTGGATGATATTGATATCTGGCTATTCTGCGATGGCCCCGTACATCAAAGCCGTCGGCCCCAACTCGTATTTGGTGTTCGGGGTGTCACTGGCATGGAAGTCACTATCTACGGAGCCTCGCGCGCACTACACAGTGGGCATTATGGGAATTGGGCGCCAGTCCCGGGTCAAATGTTGGCACGTTTAATCGCCTCTATGAAGAATGAAGACGGTAAAGTATTAATTGAAAACTTCTATGATACGGTGGAACCCCTATCTGAATTTGAGCGTCTGGAGTTGGCCAAAATTCCCAATGTGGATATGCAATTAAAAAACGAATTGGGCCTTGTTTATACAGAAGGTGAGGGCCGGACTATTAATGAGCGTCTCTTGATGCCTTCATTAACAATCAAGGGACTGGCAAGTGGCAATGTGGGTAAAAAAGCCCGTAATGTGATTCCCAATACAGCCACCACAGCCATTGGCGTTCGACTCGTGAAAGGTAATGATCCTGAAGATATGCTTGATAAGGTTGAAAGCCATATTCAAAAACAAGGATATCATATTGTTTATACTGAACCGGATATGGAAACCCGTTTAAAGTATAAGAAAATTGCTAAAGTGGAGCGGCGAGGCAGCGGCTATATCGCTTCTAGGACTTCTATGCAAGAACTCCATGCAAAAGCCATAATTAATGCTGTGCGAAACTATGTGGGGGATGAATTAATTCTCATGCCGGCTCTTGGTGGCTCTCTGCCTCTATATTTATTTACAGATATGCTAAAGAAACCAGCTATCATTGTGCCCGTGGCCAACCATGATAATAATCAGCACGCAGCCAATGAAAATCTGCGTATTGCAAACCTGTGGTATGGTATAGACCTGATGGGTGTGATTATGACAATGCCCCGTTAAAAGGAGAGAATTATGCAACAACAAAAATACTGGATCTGTTTTGTATTACTATTTTCATTAATTTTTTCTCAACCGACTGCTAAACCCATAATCTATGGAAAGCATTGGGTTGCCATTACAGGTAAACCGCTTGGCGCTACTGCTGGGGCTACCATTTTTTCAGATGGGGGGAATGCAGTTGATGCCGCATGTGCTATGTTAGCAGCCACATGCACAATGTATGATGTGCTAAGTTGGGGTGGTGAAACTCAAGCATTGGTTTATAATCCAAAAACGAAAAAAGTCATCGGTATTAATGCCCTTGGTGTAGCCCCTACAGGCGCAACACCAGAATACTATATTGAAAAAGGTCACACGTACCCGCCACAATATGGCCCGCTAGCAGCTGTCACACCAGGGACACCTGGTGGACTAATGACCATGTTAGCAGAATTTGGCAGTATGAGTTTGAAAGAAGTCTTAGCTCCAGCCATGGAAATGGCGAAAGGTTATCCGATCGAAGCTCAAGCTGCTAATGGCATTGAACGCCAGAAAGACCAGATCGCTAAATGGCCCTATTCGAAAAGATTATTTTTGGTCCATGATGGTGATCGTCAAGCTCCTTATCCAGGTGAAATTTTTGTCCAAGAAGATTTATATAATACACTTCAGAAACTGGTCGATACGGAAGCCGAAGCGCTGGCCAGTGGGGCCACACGCAAGGAAGCCATCTATGCTGCAAATAACCGGTTTTATCATGGAGATATTGCAGAAGAAATTGCCCGCGCAACGCAAGAACAAGGCGGACTGATCACCAAAGAAGACCTGGCGAATTGGGAAGTTTATCTGGAAGAACCGGTTAAGACTAATTATAAAGGAATTGACGTTTATAAACTGACACACTGGGTTCAGGGGCCGGTGATGCTTCAATCTCTGAACATGCTGGAAAATTTTGATCTGGAGACAATGGGCTATAATTCTGCACGCTATATACATACTCTTTACCAGGTAATGAATCTGGCCTTTGCGGATCGCGATTTTTATTATGGCGATCCATACTTCCCGCCCAAAGAACCGATAAACGGATTGCTTTCCAAACGCTATGCCAAAGCCAGAATTAAGGAAATTAACTGGGTAAAAAATGATTCAACGGCCAAACCCGGCAATCCATATAAATTTCAGGTCGGGCCCAATAATCCGTTCCTAGATCACTTAGAAAAATGGGGGCAAAAAAAGAAGCGATTGAATCCAGATGATGGAAATCAGGATTTTGCTGATTTGGAAGCGGAATTTAATTTAGGTACCACTACTATACAGGCAGCTGACGAGGATGGTTGGGTGGTTTCAATTACACCAAGCGGTGGGTGGATTCCTGCTGTAATAGCTGGAGAAACTGGAGTAGGATTAAGTCAGCGTGCCCAAAGCTTTGTTTTGTACGAAGATGAAAATCCATACAATTTGATCGCCCCTGGGAAAAGGCCAAGAGCTACTTTAACACCGGCCATGGCTATTAAAGATGGTAAGCCTTATCTATCTTTTGCGGTTCAGGGAGGAGATACTCAAGATCAAAACTTGCTACAATTTTTTCTGAATATAGTTGAATTCAATATGAATGTACAGGAGGCAGCGGAAGCAGCTAATATAAACAGCTATCAAATGTATAGTTCATTTGGAACGCACAGCAAAGAAGCAGGGCGAATTGTAGTTCATGAGGATACCCCGCCATGGGTGAAGAAAAAATTAAGAGAATTGGAATATAATGTAGTCACGAGATCATTGACATCTGGACCGATCAATGCCATTTGGTTTGATTGGAAGCACGGTACTATGTGGGGTGGTTCATCCAATTATGGGGAAGATTACGGCATTGGCTGGTAACCAATGGACACTCTACCAGATTGATGCCTTCGCAGATAAGGTATTTTCCGGAAATCCTGCTGCAGTTCTTCCTTTGGAGAAGTGGTTGCCAGAGGATACCATGCAAGACATTGCTATGGAAAACAATCTATCTGAGACTGCTTTTATAGTAAAAGAAGGAGAACGCTTTGCCATCCGCTGGTTTACACCAACAGCTGAAGTGGATCTTTGCGGCCATGCGACACTAGCCACCGCCTTTGTCATATTTCGATATCTCGAACCTAATACGCAAGAAATTGAATTTGATTCCCGTTCAGGTCCATTATTTGTCACTAAAAATGGAGGTGAAATAAGGATGGATTTTCCCAAAGACCCTCCCCAACCCATATCAAAGCAGAAAGAGGAAATCGATGAGGCACTCAGCGCAAGTACTGTGGCTGTGATGAAGGGAAAAGATGATATTCTGGCGATTATGGCTACACAATCAGAGGTAGAAGGGATAAGTCCTGATTTTGGGCTTGTGTCTAAACTTAATTGCCGGGGATTGATTGTTTCGGCTACAGGGGAAAACTATGATTTTGTTTCTCGTTGTTTTTACCCGAACTATGGAGTGAATGAAGATCCTGTCACTGGTTCCGCACATTGCCTCTTAGCGCCATATTGGTCAGAAGTTTTGGATAAGAAAATTTTAACGGCTCGGCAGCTATCTCGGCGGGGTGGTAGCCTTACCTGCAAAGTGGAAGAAAATCGGGTTTATCTTTCCGGAACTTGTGTACCTTACATGATAGGGAAAATTACCCTGCCATGAAACAAATCTTGCTATGGCTGATTACAGCGGTCTTTATAGTTTTTGCCGTAGTTAATTTTGATGATCCGGACTGGTTTATATGGGTACCAACATATATTGCTATTGGATTACTGCCGTTATTGCCCGTTGGAATTTTAAAAAATTCGCATCTGAAAATTATAGCGATTGTGTTCTTGATTTTAGGGATTCTAGTGGCACTTGGCTTTTTGAATACCATTATGCCCCGGCAAATGGATAACCGCATGGTGAATATGTGGGAATATCAGCGGGAAGGTGTGGGTCTATTATTGGGAGCTATCTGGCTTTGGTTTGGCCGCAAACTAAAATAATCCGAATTTATATAAACAATTCTTAATTTAAATTACATCGATTTTTCAAATGACAGAGGCTGGTATGAAAAACATATTATTAATTGTTACCATTATGATAATCTCCTGCACAGAAACTTCATTGCTACCTGACGCAACAAAGAAACCGCATGAAATAACAGTCCATGGAGATACTAGAGTGGACAGCTATTATTGGATGCGACTTACCGATAAACAGAAATCTGCGAAAGAATTTGATTCTCAAACAAGCGAAGTTGTGGATTACATCGCAGCGGAAAATGAGTATACGCAGTCCAGTTTGAACCACACCAAAAAATTTCAAGATAAACTGTTTGAAGAAATTGTGGGCCGTATCAAAAAGGACGATGTTTCTGTGCCCTACCTGGATAACGGTTACTACTATTATACTCGTTATGAAAAGGGAAAAGAATACGCCATCCGTTGCAGGAAAAAAGGCTCTTTGGAATCACCGGAAGAAATTATTTTGGATGAAAATAAACTCGCGGAAGGATATGATTATTTCGCTGTGAGTGGCATGAACGTAAGCCCTGATAATGAATGGTTGGCTTTTGGGGTAGATACACTGAGCCGACGCTTTTATGAGGTCCATTTTAAAAATTTGAAAAGTGGCGATATATTAAAACAGACGATCCCTAATACGACTGGTAGGGTAGCTTGGGCAAGTGACAATCAGACAATATTTTATACATCCAAAAACGAGGTTACCTTATTATCAGAAAAAATTTACCGCCACAAAATGGGTTCTGATTTTCGTAATGATGAACTGGTTTATACCGAAAATGATGAAACCTATTATATAGGTGTTTCCAGATCTAAATCCGGTGAATACATTATTATCTATAACAGCAGCACACTGGTAAGCGATTACCATATACTCAGGTCTGATGATCCAGATGGAAAATTCAAAAACTTTACTCCCCGTGGAACAGCGCATGAATATAGTATCGATCACTACCAGAATAAGTTTTATATCGTTACCAATTGGAATGCCAAAAACAACAGCCTAATGGAAACTGACGAGAATGCTACTGACATTTCCCAATGGAAAGAGGTCATTGCACATCGTGATGATGTGCATCTATTAGGGTTGGAAATTTTTAAAGATCACTTGGTCATTAATGAGCGTAAGGATGGTCTGCGAGGATTAAGAATTATCAATCAGAAAACAGGGGATGATTTGGATATTGATTTTAAAGAAGAAACCTATACGGCACGCATCTCCGTGAATGAAGAATTCAACACCAATATCCTTCGCTATAGCTATACATCTATGGTGACACCTTCTGCTACCTACGACTATAATATGGATACGGGTGAAAAAACACTTATGAAACAGCAAGAAATTGTGGGCGGTTATGATCCAAAAGCCTACCATTCGGAACGGCTTTACGCCACCGCCCGGGATGGAAAGCGGATCCCGATCTCATTGGTCTATCGAAAGGATATGAAATCCGATTCACCTCAGAGCCTACTGTTGTATGCCTATGGCTCTTATGGGTCCACCCGGGATCCGAGTTTTGGTTCTTCGCGATTGAGTATTTTAGACCGTGGATTCATTTATGCTATTGCCCATGTGCGGGGCGGCCAGATTTACGGCCGTCAATCTTATGATGATGGCAAAATGTTAAATAAGAAAAACACCTTTACGGATTTTGTCGATGCAGGAATACATCTAGTAAATAATAGATATACTGATTCCAAGCAGATGTTTTGTGAGGGAGGCAGTGCAGGTGGTTTGCTTATCGGTGCGGCGGTGAATTTGGCACCTGAATTATGGCGGGGAGCCATTGCCGCTGTTCCTTTTGTAGATGTAGTGACCACCATGCTGGATCCCAGTATACCCCTGACTTCCAATGAGTGGGATGAATGGGGCGACCCCCGAATAAAAAAATATTATGATTACATGCTTTCCTATTCACCCTATGACCAGTTAAGAGACAGTGCATACCCCAATATGCTGGTTACATCAGGTTTTTTTGATTCCCAGGTCCAGTACTGGGAGCCGCTGAAATATGTAGCTAAACTAAGAGACCACTGGCAGGGGGAGAATAAATTATATCTGCACATGAATATGGATGCGGGTCATGGTGGTAAGTCTGGACGTTTTCGCCGATATCGGGAAGTGGCACTTGAATATGCATTTATGCTGGATTTAGTTGGGGTTCACAAATAACATTGGTTGATTTGCTTAATATCCGTTTTTTAGTGTAATATTGAGTGTGATGAAGCAGAAATCCATTTTTATCATACTGAGTTTGGTCTTTTCCTTGGCCATTCAGGGTTGTTACACCCAACTGGCCTGGTTCTATCCTTCACCGGAAGAAGAAGAGGAAATCTTTGAGCCTTATTCCCGTGCAGGAAATCGGCCAAACCTAAATTTGTATGCCCAGGAGACTGGCTCTACCGCGCCACTTTCCTATTCCATGATGCACAACCGTTTTAACCCCCTTTACTCATCTTATTATGGTTATTCCAGTTTCTATAACCCATACAATTTTTATGGTGGTTATGGTAACGGATACGGGATGGGCTATTATGATTATGGATACGGTTATAGCCTGGGTGGTTATAACATGGTTATCCCTGACATATCTGAAAATAATATCCGAAAGTTTACTAAAAGCCGAGATCGAAATACCGGTACAAACTTAAATACAGTTCGGACACGGACTCAATCACAACAATCCTCATCAAGCTGGAGTGGCGATTCATCCTATGGAAGAAGTTCTTCGCTTTCATCCTCTCGTTCCTCTAGTGGAAGTTCCGGTAGTTCTTCCGGCGGTTCTTCCAGTTCCTCTGGTTCTTCTGGCGGAACCCGTGCGACACGCCGCAATTAATATTATTCAATAAAATCGAGGATTATTAATGCGACGCAAATTCACCCTGCGATCCATTATTATTTCCAGTCTTTTCCTGTCTAATGGTCAAACTCAGACTGCATCTGAAGCGATCCATATATTAGAAAACGAAATCGGGTACGGTGCCCGTTCGCTGGGTATGGGTGGTGCCTTCACTGCCTTAGGCAATGACCCCTCTGGAATGTACTGGAATCCTGCCGGTCTTGCAGATATATCCAATGGGTCAATATATTTTGAAGGCCAGAGCCTGAATTATCATAATGAGACTTCTTATATTAATGAAAGCAAAGTAAACCCATTACATGTGGGAAGTTTCAACGCTATGGGTATGGCCTTACCATTGCCCACAATCCGCGGCAGTATGGTACTAGGGGTTGGATTTAACCGGATCGTCCATTATAATGGGCTGATGTCCTTTTCTGGTTTCAGCAATGAGGATAACAAGTTGACTTTTCCTATTGAAGTAGATGGAAAAGAGCAATTTTACGATTTTTCAAAATATGTGCTCAGGAGTGAAGAAATATATAGTGGTGGTGCCATGGAACAATTCACGCTTTCATTTGGAATTGCATTATCACCTACCTTTGCCGGCGGATTATCAGTTTCCAGGGTTTCAGGCCGGGAAGAATACAGTTTTGAATTTATTCAGGAAGATTCGAAGCAGAACTACAGCGAGTTTCCAGCTGATTTTGATCAATATTTGCTGGAACAGAAACTGATTGCCACCACCACAGGTTGGAATATCCGAGGTGGTGTAAAGGGCGCTGTTACTGATTGGTTTCGGCTCGGATTGTCGATTTCATTGCCCTATCATATCCGGGTTGAAGAAGAACACTCATCCGATGAGTCTCTTATTTTTGATGATGGATTTAAAAATGATACTACGCTGACAGGTTACTATGATTATAAGGTGCGGATGCCGTTTGTCATTGATTTTGGCGGTGTGCTTACAATCCCAAAGTTAACGCTTGCCTATAGTTTCCGTTTTCGAAACTGGTCAGGTACAAAATTTGTAACGGATAATTATGACCGGGAATCTGATTACTATAAAATGCTTTCGGAAGAAAATTTAACGATCGCATCTCAATATCGTCAGGTTTATCAGGCAAGGGCAGGGGTCGAATATCTAATGGAATTCAATGAAAATTTCGGTATCAGTTTAAGATCAGGAGTTGCCATCTTTCCGGCGCCAGATGGGGATCGACATGGGGATCGCACAATTATATCAGCAGGTTTGGGGATTCCAATTGGCGAAAATATGATGATGGACGCCGCTTTCCTTAGTACCAGTTGGAGCAAGCAATCTAGCGATATTTATACACCATATGGTGCCATGGAAAATGTCCTCTCCAATCGAATTCTTGTCAATGTTTCTTATTTATTTTCACGAAATTAATAAACGTAATAAATAGAGCATAAAGACCTGAAAAGGTCATCATTTGTTGTTGGAAATCCGTTACCCCACCGGGTAATTTTGCGAGCCCTTTTTCAACTTTGTGTGGCTCGGTAGCTCAGTTGGTAGAGCAGTGGACTGAAAATCCATGTGTCGCTGGTTCGATTCCGGCCCGAGCCACATCATAAAGCCCGTTTTATACGGGCTTTATGGTTTATAGCAGCAATGATTTTAATAACTTATTACTTGGAATTATTATTACTGATCAGTTCGTCGATTTTTCGCTCGGGATAACTCAGCATTGCACCAAATTGGCGGGCAATCTCTTCACGGGCTTGGCTGGTATATTGGTTTGATGCAACCAGTTGCGCCTTTCGGGTTTTGAGATCTAGATATTCCTGTTTGGTCTTCCCCTTGTATATTACCAACACATGTTTACCTTCTGTAATGGATGCGGGGAAAAGGTCGGTCACCAAAAAGTCGTTTTCCCGGTAGATTTCCACATTATTCCGTTTGGCTACACGAGTCGCTTCTTCGATGAGTGCGTCCATGTCTTCAGATGACAATGCGGCGCTCAGTGCTAGTTTCTTGACGCCTACATTCACCATTTCACCAAAAGCGCCAATCCCCCCGAGATTATAAGAGCGCTGATCAATATCGAATGCGGAGTTTTCTTGGGTTTTATTCACTGGTGTTTGCCGGCCGTTGCCACACCCTATGATGGTGATCATAATGATCGTAGATAGAACCACCCGAAAATCATAACCATATGTTACATGATAAGTCATATTGCCTCCTCATGGGGCTTTTTGATTTAAAAAAGATAAGCCCATATTGGTGGGTAATCCTGTGTAATTTAATGTAATTCTATCATAAAGATCTCATGTGGCTTTTTTGTTTGAGATTGATTTATTTCGGATTAAAATTTGTCCGATACCGAGGAGGATATTCCCAATGAGAATTATAATTACGATTTTTACTCTTTTATTTACCGCTGGCATTGCCCAGGAAGGCAAAACCGATTCAACATTGCATCGAGAACCGGTTCGATTTTCCAAAGAAATGCGAGGCACGTTTCATGGAACAAAAATGAACTATCTTGCCTCACATTATGAAACCATTCTCTACGAGAAAGATAATTACAATAAACCCATGGCATCGATTTTTGTCACCGAGTATCGGTCGGTGAAAAATGATCCGGATCGACCTGTGATTTTCATCTTTAATGGTGGCCCGGGTTCTGCATCCTTATGGCTGCATATGGGAGTCATGGGACCCAAAGTGGTTAAAGTGCCCTCGGATGCAATTGATGACGGCTCCCCACCCTATGAACTGGTTGACAATCCATTATCACCTCTTGATGTTGCAGACCTTGTATGCATTGACCCCATTGGCACGGGATATAGCCTTGCCATGGGTGATCATGAAAATAAAGAGTTCTGGGGCGTAAAACAGGATGCGGAAAGTGTGTCCCAATTTGTGCGCCGATGGCTACAGGATAACCACAGATGGAATTCACCCAAATATATTCTTGGGGAGAGCTATGGCGGTATCCGAGGCCCTCAAATGCTCAATGAACTCCGCAGTGGCAGTTTAACTAAAATTGAAATTAATGGGCTTATCTTGGTCTCTCCGGTTAGCGACCTGCAGCATATTCGCTTTACACCCGGAAACAATTCAACATACGTGGGGTATCTGCCCACATACGCTGCCACCGCCTATTATCATGGCAAGATCAAAACGAATAAATCTTTAGAATCATTTTATGAAGAGGCCAAAGATTTCAGTTTGAACGAACTGGCCCCGGCCCTGGTGAAAGGATCGCGAATCTCCAATAGGGAAAAAGATGACATTGCAGAACAGATTGCTTATTATTCAGGGTTGTCAAAGCAATTTGTCCTCAATTCCAACTTGAGAGTTGATGCCAGCAGTTTTAGAAAAGAATTGCTTCGAGATGAAGGCTATTCTGTTGGACGTCTTGATGCTAGGTATAAGGGTGAAGATTATATGGTCGCCGGTGAAAACCCGGATACAGACATTTCAAATGAAGGCTTTGCCGCAGCGTATGTATCGGCTATTCACACATGGCTGGCTGAAATTGGTGTAGACATCAAAAGACTCTATCGTAGTGGCGATCGAGATCTGGGGAAAAACTGGGATTGGGTCTCAACTCAGAATGGATGGCCGCGATATGTGAATGTGGCACCCCATATTGGACGGGCCATGCGGGAGAATATCGATTTCAAAGTATATTTGGCCTGCGGTATCTACGATCTGGCAACGCCTTGTTTTACTGCTACAAATACGATTTATGAAAATGGAATTGATGCAAGCAGAGTGAAGTTTTCGGAATTTGAAGGCGGGCATATGATGTACAATCATCAGCCCTCTTTTGATAAATTTCTTAAGGAATTAAGAAATTTTGTAGCGGAAGATGATTAATATAATCAGCTGACATCATATTGTCAGCGATCCTCTTTAAGCTTTAGAGATGATGTATAGCGAGCTATTGTTAGTTAATTTTAATTCATTGAGCGTATGAAATATCTTTGGCCATTAGCAGTATTGTTCTTGAGCAATTTGCTTACTGCGCAAGAATCAGAAAATCCGCTGTTTTCCTCATTTGAAGAATATAAAAAAACAAAAGAGAACACGCCTTTTCAGGTAAAATGGATTTTAGCGGGACCAGTCACTAATTCCGCACGAGTAGAAGCCTTACAGGGAGATCCGAATCAACCGGGGACCATGTATGTTGCTTTTGGTTCAGGCAATTTATGGAAGACAACAAATAATGGATTGGATTGGAAACCCATTTTTGAAAACCAGCCGACCTTGGGTATTGGTGATATTGCAATAGCCCCATCCAATTCTGATATCTTGTATTTGGGTACTGGCGAGAGCCTGCGTAAAAACAGAAATTTTACAATGCCAGGTACCGGTGTTTACCGCTCAGATGACGGCGGGGAAAGCTGGGTACATTTAGGGCTAGAAGATACATGGCATATTGGCGAGATAGCAGTTCATCCACTTAATCCGGATATTGTATTTGTTGCTGCCATGGGAAAATTTTGGTCTGAAAGCACTTCCAAAGGAATTTATCGCACCACTAATGGCGGCAAAGATTGGGAGCGCGTTTTATATGTCAATGGTGATACGCGGGCCAACGATATAGTGATCGCTCACTCTAATCCTAAAATGATCTATGCCTCCATGTGGGAGAACAATGATAATACAAATATTGCGGAAAGTGTATATGGCCCTAATAGCGGTATTTATTACAGTTCTGATGGTGGATCAAGTTGGAAAAGATCGAAAAATGGTTTGCCGGATAAACCGAAAATTGGGCGAATTGGTCTAGCTGTATCGTATCAAAATGCACAAAAAGTTTATGCGTTAATAGATAATAGAAATGAGACTGAAGGGAATTCCGCTGAGGTTTATCAATCAATGAACGGGGGTGTTACATGGAAAAGATCTCATAACGATACGCTGCGAATTTTCCCTGGGAATAACATCGGGTGGTATTTTGCAGATATTTATGTGAATCCAAAAAATGATGAGGAGATTTACTCGCTTGGTGTTCGCATGGCACATAGTATGGATGGGGGTCAAACATTTAGTACAGTCGGGGGCAATATTCAGCATCTGCAGTCCAGCCCTGCTCAAACCCTTCATTTGGACCATTGCGAATTATGGATCAATCCTTTTAATCCAAATCATTTAGCATTGGGAAATGACGGTGGTTTATATGTCAGTTATGATAAGGGAGCAAACTGGCTGCACCTTAATAATATCCCCACAGGCGAATTCTATGATATCACTTTGGATGATCAGAAGCCTTATAACATTTACGGCGGTGTTCAGGATAACGCTACAGTCTATGGGCCAGCGAAGGAATGGAATCCGCATAAACATGATCCATGGAAATATTTATGGATTGATCCATGGAGCGGCGGCGATGGGTGCGTGACTCAAGTTGATCCAGAGGATCCCAATACAGTTTATTTCAGTCGCCAGCATGGTGACGGACTTAGAAAAGATATGGAGGCAGATACATCCATTACAATTGGTCCCAGCCGTAAAAAAACATCCAAAGAAAATAATCTAAGGTACAATTTTGTATCTCCTTATTTCATTTCGCCCCACGATTCAAAAACATTATACCACGGTGCAAACCATGTGATCAAATCCAGTGATCGCGGAGACAGTTGGCAAATAATCAGCGGCAATATTGCAGAATCGTCAAAACCTGAAAAAAATTCATGGGCAGCTGGAGCTATAGCCGAGTCAGAATTACAACCCGGTTTATTATATGTCGGTACAGATCATGGTGCTTTTTGGACCAGTAAAAATAGTGGAAAGTCCTGGAAAGAATATTCTAAGGGATTGCCCAATGCATATATTCGCAGTATCGAGCCATCCAACTTCAAAAAATCTCGGGTTTATCTGACAATGACAGGTATCAATTATGATGATTTAAATAATTATATGTTTGTATCTGAGAATTATGGCAAGACATGGACATCTATCTCAGCAGATTTGCCGAACGATCCAGCTAATGTAATCCAAGAGGATCCTGTTTATGAAAATATTTTATACGCCGGGTGCTATAGGGGTGTGTACATATCAGTAAATCGCGGCAAGTCCTGGAATCTTCTGGGCAATAACATGCCAGCTGTCAGTGTTGCCGATTTGGACATACAAAAAAGAGAAAATGAATTGGTGGCAGGGACACATGGCAGGGGTATCTATTATTTAAATCTCAACCCAATCCATCAGGCCTTTCAATTAAATACCAATGAAAAAAAAGGACATCATTTGTTTGATATACCTCATGCCCAATATCCCAAACAGATGGACACCAGTAGAGATATGGATCAATCAACAATTACCAAATTGCCCATTAGTTTCTGGATACCCCAAAAAGGAAAAGTCAACATATCAATTATAGATCAAACCGAAAAAAATACGATTTGGGAAATTGATTTTATGGCAAGTAGAGGCTTGAACCAGCTTCGGTGGGATCTGGTAATAGAAACGCAAGACAGTGATCTCCCTTATTTTAGACGTTATCAAAAGTACATTAAGCCAGGTATCTATGGATTACAGCTCAAAACAGATAACAAAACAATGCAGAAAAATCTAATGGTGAAAAATTATTTTTAATGAAAAACTTTCAAATCATAGAGGTATAAAACATGAATAAATCAAAAAATGATAAAATTGAAAAAACATTTTTTCATATGAGGAAATATGTAGTCATACTGCTGTCAATTATTATATCAGCATCTGCTCAACAACTGACTAACCAGAAGAAAAAAGAAATTTTTGAAGTACAAAGGCTGAGTTCAAAAGGGCCGAACGCAGCACCCGATAGAAAGAAAGATGAAGGTAAAGGACCTTATAAAAGGTTAGTCATTCGAGGTGGGACTGTAATTGATGGTACCGGTGGTCCACCGCGGGGTCCAATGGATATTGTTATTGAAAACAATAAGATCGTCAAGGTGCAAAATGTAGGCTATCCGGGTATTCCAATTAACGAATCAAAACGACCTGAAAAGGGCGATTATGAAATTGATGCTTCAGGGATGTATATATTGCCCGGTTTTGTTGATCTTCATATTCATAGCGGAAACCAGTTTAAAGCTCCTGATGCAGAGTACACATATAAATTATGGATGGCTCATGGGATTACCACTGTAAGAGGGGTTGCACTTGGACCAACGGAATGGGCACTGAATGAAAAAGAAAGAAGTGCAAAAAATGAAATTGTTGCACCACGGATTTATGTTTATGACCGGCCGGGAAATGGAGCAGACTGGAAAGGCGGGCCTATTAATGATCCTGAAACCGCCAAAAAATGGGTAAGGTATGCAAAGAAAAAAGGAATTGATGGATTAAAACTGACATCTCCAAGACCTCAGATCATGAAAGCGCTTTTGGAAGAGGCTAATGCCAATAAAATGGGTTCTGTGGCCCACCTTGCACAGATAGGTGTTGCGGATATGAATTTAATTGATGCAGCCCGCTTAGGCCTAAAAAATCAGACTCATTTTTATGGTCTTTTTGAAGCGCTGTATAAAAATAATGATGTACAACCCTGGCCTTACGATATGAATTACAATAATGAACAGCATCGTTTTGGGCAAGTGGCCAAACAGTGGAATTTGATTCACGAAAGAGGATCTCCACAGTGGAAAGCCCTTATTGATGAATTACTGGAATATAATTTTATTATTGATCCAACCATGACAGCATATGTCGCTACACGGGATGTGATGCGCGCTCAGACTGCAGTGTGGCATGAAAAATATACGCTGCCGTCACTTTGGGATTATTATATACCAAGCAGGTATAACCATGGGGCTTACTATTTTGATTGGACCACAGCAGATGAAGTAGCCTGGAAAAACTTTTACCGGGTATGGATGTCTTTTTTGAATGATTATAAAAATGCGGGCGGTAGAGTGACAGTAAGTTCAGATGCGGGATATACGTATAACCTATTTGGATTTTCTTCTGTGGAAGAAATGGAACTTCTGCAGGAAGCAGGTTTTCATCCACTTGAAGTTTTTCGTGGTGCCACAAAGCATGGTGCGGAAGCAATTTTTGAACCGAAAGAAGAAGATATTCAATTTGGTGTTATACGACCTGGATTAATGGCGGATCTGGTGGTTATAGGTGAGAACCCTGTTGAAAATATCAAGGTCCTTTATGGTACAGGTGCCGTTCGATTAAACAATGAAACAGCAGAAGCCGAACTGGTTGGGGGTGTGCTCTATACTATCAAAGACGGAATTATTTATGATGCAAAACAATTATTAAAAGATGTGGAAATGATGGTAAAAAAACAAAAGAAAGAAAGGGGCGAATTGAAGAAGCTTGATTGGAAAGATTAATCCATGATATTGACACTGATCACATCTCTAAGCATTCTTACGCTGATTTTTTCAGCCTTCTTTTTCAAAGATCTGATTAATCATAAAGAGGATTTTGAAAAACAAACCAGTTATCTGACAACATCAGTTATTGGTTTCATTACGAATTTTTTTGATACGCTGGGTATCGGGAGTTTCGCACCTCTTACAGCACTGTTAAGAGGATTAAAACAAATTCAGGATAAAGTACTTCCAGGTACTTTAAATGTATCTGTAACCATTCCTGTAATGATTGAAGCATTTGTTTTTATTAGAATTATTGAGGTGGAAAAGATAACGTTGTTTACTATGGTAGTGGGCGCGACCGTTGGCAGTGCTTTTGGCGCCACCATCGTTTCAAAATTATCTGAAAAAATTATTCAGCGTATTATGGGTATAGCTTTAATGATTACTGCTTTTCTTATGTTATCGGGCCAAATGGGTTGGATAAAGGAATTAGGTGTAGGGACAGCGATAGGATTAGAAGGCATCAAGCTTGTGATCGCTGTATTGGTCAATGTTGCTTTGGGGGCTTTTCAAGCTTCCGGTGTTGGCATGTATGCCCCAAGCATGGCTCTGGTCTACGTATTAGGAATGTCTCCTGCTGTTTCTTTTCCGATCATGATGGCTTCATCCGCTTTTGCACTTCCGTCGGCATCGATTCGTTATGTGAAAGAAAAAACCTATAATCGAAAAGCAGCCTTGGCTATCACCATTAGCGGAATTTTCGGGGTATTGATTGCAGCCTTTATTGTCAAGTCATTACCCCTATATATATTAACTTGGTTAGTAATTGTGGTGATTATTTATACATCGATTACGTTATTAAAAAGCGGCTTTTTGACCAAACCAACTATGAATTAACCGGTTTCCAGGCATGAGTGATTTTGAGATCAAGGATTTACCAGAGCGTACACAGTCATTCTGGAAAATTGCTGGTCCAGGCGCCGTACTGGTAGGCCTTTCCATTGGTGCCGGAGAGATTATCATCTGGCCAAGCATTGTAGCAGAGTTTGGTGCCAGTATGGTTTGGGCTGCCATACTAGGTATTTTCCTTCAGTTGTGGGTGAATCTTGAGATTGGTAGGTGGACGATTGCGACAGGAGAGACAGCATTCACTGGATTTTCTCGCATATGGCTTGGATTTGGGCCACTTTTCCTTTTTCTAACTGTACTTGCTAATTTAGCACCTGGCTGGGGTAGAGCTTCAGGCCTTGCATTGAAAGCTTTAATTGTAGGGCCTGCCGGGTATGGTTCAGACACTTTTTGGACGGTCATAACATTTCTTATTGCCGCTTTTATTTTGTTTGGGCCGAATGTCATTTATCAATCTGTAGAGCGAAGTGTAGAAGCACTCATTATCATTATTACTCTAGGGCTTATCAGCATGACCATTGCTATAGGATCATCCGACATTTGGTATACCTTGGGTCAAGGGATAATAAATGTTGGGTACCGTGATCCGGGAATTTCTGTTAAGGTGCTATTCAGTGCACTCGTTTTTGCAGGTGCGGGGGGCATTTACAACCTCTTTTACAGTTTTTATCTTCGCGACAAAAATATCGGTATGGGCGCACGAATACCAAAAATGATCAATCCATTGCGCGGTAAAGGTGAGGCAATGCCATCCAAAGGTTTTCTTTTTAAAGAAAATCCCGAAAACCTCCGGCGGTTTTCAGCATGGTGGAATTATGTAAAAAAAGATCAGATCATCTTTTTCTGGGCACTGAATTCTTTCACTATCATCCTTTTTATATTTGGTGCTTTGGCTGTATTGCATCCCAGGGGGATTATCCCGACGGCTGGTACGTTAATTTGGGATGAAGCAGTGGTGTTAGGAGAAATATGGGGTAATCCTGGCAGAGTTATTTTTCTAATTGTGGGATTCGCAACGCTCTTTGGAACTCAACTTGTAATTCTTGATGGCGTTAGCCGCACATTTGCAGATATTATTTTCATGAACATAAAAAAAGCCAGATCTCGGGAAGTAGGTTGGTGGTACATGATTTTCTGTGGCGGGTGGATGGTTTTGGGATGTTTTCTTACCTTCATTATGGAAAGAGTGGGTGTTACTGATCTTGGTTTTATCTTTAATGCCGCCTATGTTGGTGGCTTCACAATGGCTATTTATGTTCCTCTCATACTTTACCTGAACCTTAAGTACCTACCCAAGTCGGTTAAACCAGGAGTTACAGCAATTACCATGATGGGGATTGCGTCCGTTGTATATATTGGATTTGCAATTAGCTCAATCATTTGGGAAATAACGACCCGTTTGTAAGTTTATATTAAAATCATGAAAAAAATAAAATTAGTTGTAAAGAAAAACATTGGCGCCATATCCATAATCGGGTTGGTTATTTTGATGATATGTTTTTCTGGAGAATCTTCAAAGCAGAACACAGGAGATAGCAGATTATTTATAGATCGAGAAAAATTTGGTCAAACGAATGAAGGCGTTAGTGTTGATCTATTTACTTTAACAAATGATAATGGTCTTACGGTCAAAATTACCAACTATGGTGGAATTGTGACGTCAATGCTAGTGCCAGACAAGATGGGTAATTTTGAAGATATTGTATTAGGCTTCGATAACCTCCAAAATTATCTTGATGGTCATCCATACTTTGGAGCCCTTATTGGAAGGTATGCCAACCGAATTGCTAAAGGAATGTTTGAATTAAAAGGAGTTTTATATCATCTAGCTGCCAATAACGGAGAAAATCATCTTCATGGAGGCAATCGGGGATTTGATAAGGTGGTTTGGGATTCTGAACCATTTGTGGGAGAAAATGAAGTAGGACTTAATCTCAGTTACCTGAGCAAAGATATGGAAGAAGGGTATCCAGGAAACCTCAATGTCAAAGTGACCTACAGATTAACAAATGAGGATCAACTAATAATCGATTATTTTGCAGAAACAGACAAGGCCTGCCCGGTGAATCTAACTCATCATAGCTACTTTAATTTGACGGCTGGGAGAGAAAATATTCTAAACCATAAGCTTATGATCAATGCCAATAGTTATGTTGGCATTGACAAAAATCTCATTCCTACGGGGCAAATTCGCGATCTAATTGGAACTGAAATGGATTTTACTCTACCGGATATTGTAGGTTCAAGAATTGACAAGGTGGATGGAGGATATGACCATTGTTACATTATAAATAAAAACCCGGATGACATGAGTCTTATTGCTAGAGTTCATGAAGAAACAAGCGGTAGAATTAT
>LUMJ01000143.1_pt1 | contig 37629 bp, 44 predicted proteins | sample 729631 | NCBI WGS metagenome assembly LUMJ01 (sample SAMN03860266, study PRJNA289734) | marine metagenome | biome: seawater column; feature: ocean; material: water; isolation source: Red Sea water column Station 22 - depth 500m | place: Saudi Arabia: Red Sea | collected 2011-10-15 | depth 500 m
CATTTAACATCATGATTTTTAGAACTAAGTTCATATAGATTTTCTGCTGGATCTATCCCATACGTTTCTACACCTTTCGCTTTAAAACAATCTAATTGAGTACCGTCATTACAAGCAATATCTAAAACTGATTTACATACTGGCGCATCCTCTAACACAAAATTAGAAAACCATTCAAAGTTATCTCGTAATGTTTGTGTTGTTCCACTACAATACAAATAATTTTTAAATAACAAATCTGGATTTACTATATGAGTTAACTGTAAATGATAACAATCTTCACATAAATTTAATCCCAATGGATATTCTTCTAATACCTCATCTTCTTTATGATATGAATTTGCTAGTGGTTGGTTATTTAAATCTAAAACTAGAGATAAATTACTCTTACTACAACAAACACAATCCTTCTTTTCTTTATAATTACTCATAATCAAACGCCTCACTTCTATCTGTTTTTTTCATCGAATTCCAATTATTAGTTAAACTTTCAGTTATACTCTCAACTGTTTCTTTAAACTTAAACTTAAATGTTTTTCTAAATTTCAAAGTTGATATAGAGAAATTATAAGTTTTTGTTTGAATCTTTGTATTAGTTATATTGGTTGGATCTGATTCATATTCTATAACTGGTACATTCATAACACTACCTACTTCATAGGCTATTTGTTCTGCTGTTTTATTGAATGATGCTAAATTATATAATCCTCTTTCATCTTTATCATAATCTATAATTGTTTCAACAGCTCCACATAAATCATTCAATCCCAATATTGGTCTCATTGTATCTTTAATAAATAACTTAATTTCTCCATCTCTTAACGCACTATTAACCATTGCATTTATCATTACATCAGTTCTCAGTACAGGAGAATAACCGTTGACTGTTCCAAATCTCAATCCGTAATATTGTAACTCTGATTTTATAGCGTATAAATCAGCAGTATGTTTTGATATATCATATTGATTATATGGTTCAAACCCATAATACTTTTCATTAACAGTTCTACCACCTACTGAACCATAAACACTTGAACTACTCGCGTAAATAAACTTTTGTTTATCATTTAATTTTTCTAATAACTGTATATAATTAGTAACATTATTTTTGAAACAACTATTTAAATTACCCTCAGCCATTTTAACACTTGAATGACCCGCTAATAAAATTATAGCATCATACTCTGAATAAAATTCTTTACTCATATTTCTATAATCTTCGACTATCGTATCCTCTATTACTTTACCAAACCAACAAGTATCAATTATATCAATATCTTTATCTGATGGCATATTCTCTTCATCAATACTTAAATATTCATATAACCTTGTACCAATATAACCATTACCACCTATTATTAATACTTTATTCATTTACCCACTCCAATCTTGTGTTAACATTCGTTCCGTAAATAGGTTTCACAAAAGTCTCCTCATCCTCTTCAGGTAATCTACCCCACTTCTTTATCCATTTCTGAATATTGTCGTGTTCAGATTTTTGTTGTCTCATTGACTTCTTAGTTAAATCATCTTTCGCTTCATCTCTAAAATGACTACCACGTGCTGAAAAATGCCATAGTATTGATTTAGTTGTCATTACAAACTCATAACCTTCTAACTGCATCCTAACAAATAAATCTTTATCTTCCCAACTTGCTGGGGCAAATAATGGATCGTTTCCGCCTATCCATTTATAATCTTCAACTCTACAAAAGAATCCAGCGCCTCCTGCTTTCCTAACAGTAACATCGTTTTCTTTAGAAAACTCTGTCGCCCACCTGTCAAAATAATCAGAATCAAATTCATAACAAAATGCTCCGAACTCATTCATTGAATGAAATACAGTACCTGGTCTATAATCAGGGTCATTCGGAAAAATTCGTGGCTGTATTCTAAACGCTGAAGCTATTAATCTTTTATCTGTATCATCATACAATTTCAATAACTCTGAATCTTGATTCGGCGCACACCACATATCAGAATGAATAATATTAACAAACTCTGTCTTTACTTTATCTACACAAAAATTCATTCCCCCACCTATACCCTTTGGATGATTATTATGGTCAATATAATATTCTATTGAATACCTATCAGTATTATCATTCAACCATTCATCAGTACCATCATCACAATTTTCTGCGTGAACTACTAATGGCATATCGTTATAATAACAGTTTTGTCTAACTGATTTAACAGCTAACTTCAAATATTCTAAATTGTTATTTGTTGATATTGTTGTAGTTATCTTATTCATTTTCTATATCACTTAAACTTGAAAAGAAATCATACCAGTACTTACAAAAACTATGAACTGAATAAAGTTCATCATATACTTTTCTACTATTCTCTACTATGAACTGAAGTTTATCAGGTTTATCAAGCATTTTCAATACCGTCTCATTCAAATCTTCCCAATCTAAATCAACTGGAATATAAGTCTCATCTGGTATGTATGGATTTGGTGTTGTACTAACTATATCCATAGTAGGTTTAATCATAACAACACCTAATTCAAACACTTCAAAATCTCTATAACAAACTTCACCCATACCAAAAGGTGATAATGACATTCTTGACTGATACAGAGTATTAATATATTCTTGAAACGGTAATCTATCTTTCACATAACTATAACCAGGGTTGTCTCCTATTACTTCCCAAGCACCATGTCTATGGTTTGTATAATAAGAACCATTTTCGGCGTGGTGATCACTACTAGGTGGATGATTAGCTTGAAATATAGCACACAAATCTATTGTTTTGTCTTGACATATTGGATGCCATTTTTGAGTAGTAGGTCTAAAATAATCTCCCATAAAATATCCTAAATTCCAACCTGATAGTTTTATCTTTTTCCAATTGTCTTCAGTTATATCATAACCCAAATCTAAATCAGAACCGTCTTTGAAAAACCATTTATTAAATGATGTAGGTTTTTTATAATCTTCTCTAGTTTTTAATAACTGATTTTTAAATAAAAATTTAGCATCACTTTGTTCTAATACTTCATACGCCCCCATTAAAGAAGTAGAATCAGATCCGTCAAATATAAAATAATCACCAGTTATCTTACTACAATTTTCCAATCCATACTCAATACTATCTTGTAAGCTAATACTTTTATCTAAAATATCATCAGCCCCAAGAAACGCGTAATCATAATCATCTGATTCAGTTATTTCTATACTATAATCTTTTAAAGCATCTTTCAACATCAAAAATCCCATAAACGAAATTCTATTTTTCCCAGCTACTGGATTATATATTTTTATTTTAATCATTAATAATAAACACTTTTTTGATGATACTTTTTAATATCATTTTGAACCATCTTACTAATCATCTGTTTAAATGAAGTTTTGGGAACCCACCCTAATTCTTCTTTTGCTTTTGTAGGATTACCCGCTAAATAAAACACATCTGCTGGTCTAATAAATCTAGGGTCTTTACTAACATGCTTATTCCAATTTTTAATTCCAACTTCTTCAAAAGCTAAATCTAAAAAATCTCCTAATGTATGAAATTTACCAGTTGCTATAACAAAATCATCTGGTTTATCTTGTTGTAACATCATCCACATAGCTTCAACATAATCTGGAGCATATCCCCAATCTCTTTTAGTATCTAAACTACCTAACATTAATTTATCTGATAAACCTAAATGTATTTTAGCAACACCATCTGTAATTTTACGAGTTACAAATTCGATACCCCTTCGTTCTGATTCGTGATTAAATAGTATACCACAACAATTAAACATATCATAAGATTCTCTATAATTTATAGTAATCCAATGACCATATAATTTAGCTACTCCATATGGACTTCGTGGATAAAACGGTGTGTCTTCTCCAGCGAACTTTTCCATTTTACCAAACATCTCTGAAGTAGAGGCCTGATAAAACTTAACTGGTGTTTTATATTCTCTGATAGCTTCTAACATTCTCAAAACACCTAATCCAGTTACATCACCTGTTTGTTCTGGTGTATTCCAACTTTCTGCTACAAAAGATTGTGAACCTAAATTATAAATCTCATCAGGATTACATTCTCTCAAACATCTAAGTAATGAATTTTGGTCTGATAAGTCACCAGTTATAAAAGTTATCTTTCCTTCTAAATGTTCTGTATTAATTCTATTCTTAGTAGAAGACCGTCTCTCCAAACCAAAAACTTCATAATCTTTTGTTAACAAAAAATCGGCTAAATAACTACCGTCTTGTCCGTTAACTCCTGTAATTAATGCTTTTTTACTCATTTATTCTCCAATACTTTTTTTAAATCATTATATTCATAAAATTTGTTTTTACCTGTTATTAAACTTTGTATATTTTGTTTCGATAAATCTAATAACTTTTGAAAATTAGAATTCTTTTTATCTATAAACGAATAAGAATTATCCTCATCTTTTACATATAATCTCTTATTAGGATGTCTTCTAGCATGTACGTGTAAAATATTTTTACATATAAATTGAATAAACATATTCCCTAATATTTTTTCAGACATAATAGAAAGACCTTCATCATCATTATAAAGTAAACAAGATGGTACATTTACACCACATTTTATTAAATCTGATGAAAATACTAAACATGCTCCGCTTATTTTTGGTTTATTAATATAAATAAAATCAAAGTCATCTGTTCCTCTATTTATCTCATTCATCTTTTCAATAGGCATCGGAGACTTAGCTTGATTCGGATTTAAATGTCCTTTATCATCGTCAACAAATACATGACTTTCATAATCAACATGCACTAATGGATCCCAAGATGCATCCCACATTTTTCTATCAGAAAAACTTAATAAATATCTATGTAAATTTTGTTCTTTTGTATATTTAGATAATGTTTCTATTACATCAAATGCCTCTCTTGGAAAAAAACTATCTGTCTCACCCCACATAACATAGTCTACTTTCTTACAATAGTTGTAATTTAAATCTCGTCTATAATCAGTATGAAGGTAAAACTCATCTTTTTCAACTATTCCTGTGTGTACATTCTCATAACCCAATTCAATAATTCTATTAACTCCGGCATAAAACTTACCTAATAATTCATCTTTTGTTATTTTATCATAATCTATTTTCTCAATCTTTTCAGACATATTAAAACACAAATCTATAGTTACATTTTCTTTATTTTCTACAGTTTCTAATAAATTCACAAGACCGTCAATGAAATCTTTATACATCTCAATTTCAAAGAACATTACATGAGTTCCTATTACATATTTTTTAGTTAAATTAATTTTCATATAAATACTCGTATGTTTTTTTCATCCAATAATAAGTTAATTTATCTTCTGTATTATTTGGTATACTGTTATATTGATATATCCAACCCCACTTAGTAAATAACAAATCATCAGTAAGTAATTCTTTCCTAGTCATATCGCACATATTAAACTCATAGGGTAACCATTTAAAATCAACACATTGTTTTTCAATTAAAATGTTAACAGGTGTTTGGTCTGTACCGGCGTGCCATTCTTTCTCAACTTGTCTAAGTAGTTTAGCGTTTTCATTATAGAAATCTATAACCTGTGTATAAAAATTTCTGTGTATTTCATTTACTATTACAAATCCACAATCAATATATTTCCAAAAATCAAGTATGTGTCCATTGAAAAAATACTTACCGTAATTTTCTATACTTCTAATAATCCAATCGTAACTACCTTCATTATGTACTCCACACATCTTCCTATCAGTCATCTCAAAAAAATTAGGACACTCAGGATGAACTATGGTATCTGCATCAACCATAAGAATTTGGTCATATTCAATATTATTGGATTCTAATATATCAAATAAATAATATCTTTGCCAACATATAGCCATCTCGTCTTTAGGTAAAAGTAAATCATTCATAACAAATAATTCACAATCATTATTTTCACACCACTTTTTCCAACTCTTTATGGAATACTTATATGGTAATCGCCTAGTACTAGCATATCTACCTTCACCACTTAAATCAATATCCATTATGAATACTATATTTTTCATTAAAATACCTTCATCATAAAACCACGTTCACCTTCAACCATATATTTACTCACTCTGTAATCAGTACTTAATTTTACGCCTAAATCTCGTATACCTTTTTCTTGAAACATAACATTTAAGTTTCTTGCTATCGTGTTCCAATCTCTTGTACCGTTCATGTCTGTTGGTGTATCAACTTTATCAGTTCTATCTAATAATACTTTACTATATTTTTCACCCATATCAAAACTGTCGGCAACATCTTCAAAAAATTGTTTTTTGAAAAAAGAAAAAGAACCTCGTGGTACTGGTGTCCCACTAGCATTTGTATTGTAAATCATTAACCAATCATTATTAGTTGCTGGACGATTATCATAATAATATAAATTACAATTTTTATTAACAATATCACTTACTAAATTATAATCAGTTAAATAAGTGTCATCATGTATGTAACAAACATACTCATAGTCTCTATAATCATAAATTTCTAACCATTGATTTACAAATTGATAATCACCGTAGTTATTTTCAGCATCAATAATCTCAAATCCCAAAGATTTAAAATACTCTCTTGATGGTTTTTCTGAATATAACTCATGGTCCATTTTACCAAAATAATCATCTTTATCTATTCTGTTTAACATTTCTATTTTCTCATCATGAACAATTGGTAAATCAATATCACGGTGTGAGACTATAAAATTATCAAATTTGTATCCATCTGGTACAACTAATTTTGACATTTGAGTATAAAACTCTTTTGGATAATGCCATCCAGCTATTAAAATTGCTATTTTATCCATTATAAAACTCCATAATACCCACCAATACTAAATGGTATTTTAGTATTAATTGTTAAATGATTACTATCTATATATCTTGATTTGGGAATAACTCTAAAATCAAAACTGACTCTTGTTTTTTTCGTTATATTTTGTTTATTACCGTGTGTTAATTTAGTAGTATCGTATTAGTTCCATAAGCTTTGGTTAATGGTAGAAAGTAATTCAACTCTTGTACTTTATTAGCCCACTCTTGATTTCTATAATGTTTATCCTTATGAAACTCACCTACTGAAACATTACCAGGTAAATGAACTCTGAATGTTGGTATCTTTTGGTACACTATTTCTTCATTAAATCTTGGTTTAATCTTATCTTCTAAAAATATCTTATAGATGTCATCAAATGAACTATCTTTCCTAATCATTTTGTAAAAACATTTATGCCATATTGTTGTTTGGTCATGTTTTCTATCGAATAAATCATAAGTCTTATGATAATGTAAATTAGATAATCCAGATATTGGTAAAATAGATTCTTGTTCAAACCAACAATCAACTATATCAAGAAATTGATAAGTCATTATATCATAAGTTATTTTCTTCACACCGTTACCCTAGTTAAATTCATGTTTTGTAACTCCTTAACTTTATCTAAATGTTTTTTAGCCGTAGTAATCATATTGAATTTAATCAATGGATGTTTTACTACCAAATTGTACAACACATCTTGCATAGGACCATTAACACCCCAATCAGTTGCGTCTGGAGTTCCGACTAAGTAACCACTTTTTTCATAAAAATCTAAACCAAGAATATTCACTACATCACCATCTTTAGCAACTTCAAGAACTGTATATGCCAAAGTAGCGGTTCCAGTAGACGGATATGAATACTCATATTTAAAATCAGGTGGTAAATTAACACCTCTTTGATACATCCATTCTTTATGTAAATCTGACAAAAATATATCAGGTAAATGACAAGAATTTTGAATGTTTACTCTAGGTTCATCATGCATATATGGTCTAATTAATTTAGTAATATTATAAGTTTCAAAAAAATTAATCCTTCTATAAGAATCAAGTTCAGTAGGCCAACCGTTACAACATATGTGAACTTCCGAATCTTTTATGTACTCTCCTATTCGTGGGAAAGCCTCTATCTCGTCTCCAAACTCATTAGCAATAACCGTAAAGTTTGGTTTCTCTAATAAGTCTATAAACTTAGCACTCTCTCCTCTAGCAAAAACAGTAACTACTCTCATATCGTATTTTCAATTTTCCTTAGTTTATCTATTATCGGTTTTTCAGAATCATAAACTACTTTTTCACCATCCCCTAACATTTTTTGAATCTTGTTGACACTAGTCATTAGTTCTCCAACACTTTCTATTGAGGCGATTTGGTCTGAACCATACATGGCTCTGTCTTTGGTGATATGAAATTCTAAACACTCTGCACCCAAAGCTGTAGCACCTATACAAGCCACTAACCCACTATAGTGATTTGAAAATCCAATACTTAAATGAGGGTATTTTTCTTTCAAAGTCGTTATGTATTTTAAATTAATTTCTTCTTCTTTTGTTGGATAAGTACTCGTACAAGCCAATAAATACTCTGTATTTTTTAGAATTTTCAAAGCGGCGTCAACTTGTTCATCAGTACACATTCCTGTTGACAATATAATTGATTTACCAGTATAATGTAACTTCTCTAAAAACTCTTTATCAGTTGCCATGGCAGACGCTACCTTATGGTATTTGACATTTAAATTGTCTTCAACTTCTTGTAAACTATTTAAATCCCAACAAGACACTATAAAGTCCAATCCCTTTTCATCAGTATATTTTTCCAACTCTTTATACTGAACAATGTCAAACTCAATACCATGTTTTTGCTCTCTTGTTAATGTCCCCCACGGCGATTCTCTATATTTGTTCAACTCTTCTTCAGAGTAAACTGATTCAATATCTCTTTTTTGGAACTTTACTGCATCACAACCCGAATCATGTGCCATATCAATCAGCTCTTTTGCCAAATCAATATCACCATTGTGATTAATTCCTATTTCTGCTATTACGTAAGTCATTTTAGTCTCCTAAAGTTAATTAATTATTACCATACACTTTTACCACCATCTATTATGACATTTTCACCAGTCATATATGAACTAGCGTCTGAACACAAAAATACTATAGCGCCTTTATACTCATCAATGTCTGACATTCTCCCCATTGGAATTAAGTTTGTTAGTTTCTTAACAAAATCTTCTGGATGGTTATTGTAAACTGCTGTTGGACTCAATGAATTTACTCGAATACCTTTTTGTGCAAAATAAACACCAAGATATTTTGTCATACCAATTATTGCCCATTTAGCTGCTGAATATGTTATTGGTTTTACATTTTGCATATCCTCTTCTACACCATCTTTTCTATATATTCTTTGGTCTGGTGCTATAACACCCAAATCAGAAGAAATATTCAAAATAACACCACCATTGTTTTCTAACATTTTATTAGACACAACTTGTGAACATAAAAAAGTTCCATTCAAAGCGGCATCTATTCCCTCTTCCCAATAATTTTCCGTCATAGTTTCAAATCTTGAATCTTGTGTTAATCCACCGTCTTTTTTTACTTTAGGATCTTTAGCTGCATTATTTATTAAAATATCTATCTTATCATATTTTTCTACTACTGCTTCAATAGATTCTCTATCAGTAACATCCATATATTCATAAGTCGCATTCTCTCCAATTTGTTCAGCCTTTTCTTTTGCTTTATCTTCATGCCAATCAGCAAGGATAACTTTTCCACCATATTCAACTATGGCTTCTGCGTGTTTTGGTCCTAACAATCCACCACCACCTGTTATTAACGCCGTTTTTCCAGTTAAATCAAATAGATTTTTCATTATAAAATCCTTCTATTATTTGTTTATGTTTTTTAATTGTTTCGACTTCATCTCCATCATTTTCTCTTGCAGTTTGTAATGTATAAAGTCCATCATAATTTATAGATTTTAATTTATCAAAAATTAAACTAAAATTTGTATCACCTTCACCAGGAATTACAGTTTCCAATGGGTTTCTTATTCTATCCTTAATATGAACTTGAGTAATTTCATCTCTAAAAGAATCAATAAATAACTCATGGTCTAATCCAAATGAAGTTATATTACCTGTATCATAAGTAATTCCCAAGTCAGGTGATGTACTTAAAAGACCGTTTAATTCATCTATCCCTAACTCTGCTTCAATAAGAAATTTTATATCACGATAATCATACAAATACGGATATATTACATTTGCCCATCTATCACACATATCATAATCTACAACACTACTTTTTTCTAATAAAGGAATAGTTAAACATTGTATTTTATTTTTTCTTACCAAATCACATATTGGTCTAAAATAGTTCTCAAGATACTTTACATCTAAAAAATTTTCATCTATAATAAAATCTGCACAAACAGATGATATTGGATATCTCCTTAAATCTACAGTATGTATTGGATTAAAATCAAAAGTTTCTTTTGTAACTATCCACTCAATATGATTTAAACCCAACTCATCAAGTAAATTAAATTCTCTTTCCCAATTACTAGGACACTCTTGAAAACCCTCATCAGGAGGTGATAATCTACCTTGTACAATTCCTATTCTCATAACTCTTCCACTAACTCTAAATATACATCATTTGGATCTTTACAGAACGCTACTTTTACTTTTCCATTTGAAATTGGTTCACTTATAAATTCAACACCGATTTTTAATAAATCTTTATATAAATATTCAATATTACTAACGGTCAAAGCGAAATGACTACATCCAACAAAATTAACTCTTTTCAAATTATCTTCAGATATTGGATTTATATAGTGTAACAACTCTATCATGTGATTATCATCATAAGTCATTTTCACAGTTCTTAAATCAGAATTGTTTAATCCGAGAATCGTATCAATAAATTTACTATCCTCTTTCACATCCGCTACCACTTCATATCCTAAATATTTATAAAACTTCAAAGATTTATCCATATCTCTAACTACGATACCTAAATGTCTCAATGTCTTGTAATTTGAATAAATTGATTCTATCATATTTTTCGACCTTTAAAAACTAAACAATCCCCGAGCATATGTTTATTGATTAACTCATCATAACTATTTTCCACTTTATTATAAAAATTATTTATTTCTAATTCAATATCATTTTTACCATCAGTAGGTAATGGTGTATGAAGTGCTAATTTAGCTGAGTCTTGTGGTTTATTATTCTGTAACCAAAATACATGATTAAAAAATGGATAATACAAAAAACTATCAACCGAACCTTCAAATCCAACCATACTACATATATCCTTTAAAGACTCATCAGTAAAATAATGTATGTGTGCCTTATGATAATAAAAACTTTTATACCTCTCTGTATTATAATGAAGTAAAATATCATTATGATTAGGAACTTCTATGTTAATAAAACCATCTTTATCCATTAAATCATTACATTTTTTTAAAAACTTAACAGGTGATATAGTATGTTCTAATACTTCAAAACTTGCCACAAGATTATATCTTTTATCAATAATTACATCTTCAAGAAGGTCATTATAAACTGTAATCTCATCAAAATTTTCTTTTATAAATTCAGCATCTAACCTATTTGGTTCAACTACATCACATACCTCTACATTAGAATCTAAAACATTTTTAGCAACTCCACCAAAAGAACAACCAACTTCTAAATATTTAGTATCTTTATTTACCTTATCAGAAAATTGATGAAACTGTCTTTTATTTAATTTCTCACTTATAGATAGATGTTCTTTTGGTTCAACAAATCCACCTTTAGCATTTGTACTCGATTGTTGTCTATAATCTTTTTTATAATAATCTTTTTCTATATTTTCCCAATCTTTTTGATCTAATATCCCATGACCAGTTGGTTCGTGAACCCATAAAAGTGAATCTCTACCATCTCGTAAAACTATTGGTTTTCCAGAAAAATCATTTATATCATAGTCAAGACCTGTATCTAATAATAATTGACTATCCATTATAACTCCTTATTGAATCTCTTATAACACCCATAGATTCTATGATTGCTGATTCAGATATAGTAAGTGGAGGACCCAATTTCACAGATTCTCGTTTTGTCCAAACAGGTAATACTCCATTAGTAACACATCTTTTAGTTACATAATTTCCCATGTCATCATCCTTAACGATTATAGCTGATACCATTCCTTTTACATTTACAACTTCAACACCATCTTCTCGTTCTAACTCTTTATTTAACTTCTCAAATAACTGAACTCTTTTTTTAAAATCTTTTTGAAATTTATCATCAGTTAAAAACTCAAGATTAGCTAATCCTGCCGCACAACATATAGCATTACCGGCTTGTGAACCACTCAAATTTACATTAAGATCTAAATCAATTATATCTTTAGAACTTAATAAAGCTGCTAAAGGTAAAGATGAGGTTAAACCTTTACCAAGAGTTATAATATCAGGTTTATAATCACCATAAGTCATATATCCGTATAACTCACCCATTCTATAAAAACCAGCTTGTACCTCATCAAAACAAAACAATATATTATTATCTCTTGAAGTCTGATATAATTTATCTATGTATTTTTGTGGATACATCCAAGCTCCCCAACCTTGATAAGTTTCTAAAAAGAAAGCGGCAATTTCATCTAATGGTGGTAAATCATTTAAATCTAATTCCTCATCATCTTTTGGAAAAGGCAAAAACCATATTTCTGTATCTTTAAAATTACACCAATCTGTACTTGTAGATGTTCCGCCAATCAAATCTGAACCTAATACATGACCATGATAACTACCACTAAATGTAACTATATATTTTTTGTTATGCTTTTTACCCCACATCTTTATAAGACGATATGTAGCGTCAGTAACTTCACTACCAGAATTTAATAATACTACTTTGTCAAAATGAGATGGTGATATTTCAAAAAGTTTTTCAATAAATTGATTTCTTATATCCGTATTGTATTGATAAGCAAAATTTAGACCTGAATCAATTTGTTCTTTCATAGCATAGTTTATAAACGGATTAGAATGTCCTGCGTTAGTAACAAAAATACCCGAAGTCATATCTATCCATTTATTACCTTTATCATCATAAATGTTAAAGTCTTTAGCTTTAGACCACTTTACTGGTACTTCACATATAGAACTAGGTTCATATTTATGTTTTATATTCTGATAAGTCTTAATATCAAAATCAAAATTATTAATATATCTATTTTTTGTATTAACCATGAACCGCCTCTAATATTCTGAAATCATTTGGTGTATCTACTTCATATGCGAACGAGGTAATAAAAGCTAACATCTTATCTCCATGTAAATTATCACTATACATAAACTGTTTAGGTCTAAGTATATCTACATATCCGTTTGGATGATATGTTTTAGGTAAACTTTGACTTGGCCAGTTATAATAATCACCACTTGTCCGGTCTCATTATTATCTTCGCCCCATATTCCTCTGCTATTTTTTTTATTTCAGCATCATCAGTTGAAACATATACTTCAGAAATATATTTACATTTTTTAGCCTCTGTTATTGGATATACAATTAAAGGTTTATTTTTTAATAATTTTATATTCTTACCAGGAATTCGTTTGCTTCCTCCCCGAGCTGCAATAATTGCTTTTAATTTCATACTAACAATTCCTTAGGAAAGGTACTTGTTTCACTACTCATTGAATCTATTAATTCATCATTTCTTTCTTTTATCAAACGTGTATAATTCCTATAATTGTCTGATATTCCTTTTTCAGTCCAAGAATATGGATGTGTTAATAACTGTATTCTATTCACTTTACTAAAATCTAAATCTAATGGGTGTCCATATTTCCATTTATGATTTGAATCTGCTATATAATGAACTCTTAGTTCTTTTGGTCTTTCTCTTTGAAAATAATGAAAAAATTCCTTAGCATAACAATTTATTTTATTTGGAACTTCAACATATTTTTCAAGTAGTCCTGGATTGTTGCCACATCTATGAAATGCATACCTATCTACTTCGAATCCATAATAATGCTCTAAAGTTTCTATATCTTTTAATATATATTGAATTAACTTTTCATCACTCATTTCAGGTGGATTTTGGTGTAGTGCAATACTATGTCCAAGATTTTTTATCTCTTGTACTATCTCTATATTCTTCTGAGATAACGCATTATAAGTATTATTTCTCAACTGTACAGTATATGTAGATTTTACACCTAAATCGTTTGCTTCTATTCTTGCCATTGCAAGAGCCCTGTCAACTGAAAATTCTATATCATGTCTTAAAACACAAAATTTAGGCATATAATCATCTATATACACCTCTGAAAAATCTACTATAGGTAAATAAGTTCCAACTAAACTTATCAAATTTTTATATTCATTATAACTAAACATTACAAATTATTCCTTCTCTACCAATAAACACTTTATTATTAGCAGCAATATAACCTTCATCTTCTCCAATATGTGTCCTTAATTGTAGTTTACCTTCATCTAATTTTGCATTAATCGCATCTCTAACAGTTCTACCTTCATGACCATAATCATCAAAAATTAATATAGGATTATTCATTTGATTGATACATCTATCAATGTCATATCCAACTGATTCATATGTATGACCGGCATCTATATGTACAATATCTGCGATGGGTAATTGAAAATCTTTATCATAAACATCACTACAAATAAATTCTACGTTATCTACATCCTTACATATTTCTTTAGTCTTCATTAGATTACTTTCATCTCTTTCAACTGCAATAACTTTATTAAAACATTCTGCATAAACTCGTGTTGTATTTCCTTGATGACATCCAAGTTCCAATAAAGTTTTATCTTCATATCCATTACCAAATATTCTCAATATATCCTCTTTAAACTTACGAGATGTAGTACTTTTATTTTCGTTTTTATTTTCAATCTTATTTAAAATAAAATTTTCATCATAATGATGTTTTACTGAATTCCAAACTTGTTTCATTATATGTGTTCTTTGGTCTTTTGGTATACCTGTAAATACCCAATTATATGCATGTTTGATAAAAAATGGTGTTCTGTCCTCTTCAAGTTGCCAATTATATCCAAACATATCTTTACGATGGATATGTGTTAGTTTATAACTGAATGGTAAAGTCAAATTCATCTCAACGTTATTAATTTGTAACCAATAATTTAACGGCGTTTGTTCAGTTCCCTTTCCTACTATTTTATCTTGTAATTCAACAAACGTATCCACATTATCATAGTATAACTTTTTAAATGATTTAAATACCTCTTTGTGTTGTTCATTAAAAATCATTGGTGAACTGCTTACATATTTTTGTTTATCAAACTCAAACCCATTAAAAAAATCTTTATATCCTATGATGCTTTTATATATCCAATTCAAATTATCTGTATCTCGAACAGCAGTAAGTTTATGGTCTGTCAACTCAAAGAAATTTGGTGCATCCCATTTAATCATATGAGTACAATCTATTTGACAGATTTGGTCATAATCAATACCTCTTCTCTCCATCTCATCAAATACAAAAATAGCTTTTTGCCAGTTAATTCTAAATCTAGTTAAATCTTCTTCAATTGGTTTTTCAAATGGTACAAAGAGTACATCATTTTTCTTACACCAATACTCCCAAGTTTTTCTCGATATATCTACCCATTCCCATCCACCATATTTTTCAGCATACTTGTCATTTTTTACACCAATCCACCAAACTACATTTTTCATCATACAACCTCTATCGCTAAACTAGATTTATTAGTTATACATTGACCATCTGGTAAACTAAATTTCCAATTATGAACTGGACAAACTAATTTTCTATCAACAACCTTACCTTTAGATAAGTCTCCCTTAGAATGTGGACAATATTTCTGACATTTATATTCTTGTCCTTCAAAATCTAAAATAAAAGTTTCTCTCTCTACGTTTGAAAAATGAAAATTTTCATATTTTTTATATGAAACTGGATCCGCTTGTTTTAAAAACGTCATCAAATGTTCACTATATTCATCTGGATTTCTTCGAGCCTTAAATCTTAAACTTAAAAAAAATTGTTCCCAAGTTATTTTTTTATCTAAAATCTGATTTAACCATTTCCCATCAAGTATAAACTCATAAAAATATTCATCTCCATCAAAATATCTAATTGAATTTTTATTTAATTTACCACTAAAATCAACTATAATTTTTTCTTGAACCTGACCTGTTATATTCAATAAAATAGAATTACCTATGTTATAACACAAATCTTTAGCAGATATCATCAACGGATAAAAGTATTTCACACATTTATCATATAAACTATAATTGATTTCATCTATTTTACTTAACCCTTCTGTAATTATATCATTTCTTCTATTTTTGTAATTTAATAAATATTTCTTTTTGTCTACAAAACATTCTTCCTTTATATTTTTTTCTGATATCTTCGTAAAATCCATATCACTTGAAAGAGAATCTCCTGGCATCAATACAACTATCTTACTAGCGACTTCTGGATGTTTTTGTTTAAAAAAGTTATAAATATCTGATTGAGTTGGAAAAGTATTTTCTTTTAATAAATTCAAATCAAATACATCATCATTTAAAAAAGCCGGCGGTCCCGCGCACGGTACATATACCGTTGGATTTATTCGTTTAATTACATCTAAAATAACTTCATATTTGAATACTCTTTTATCTTTACATAATTCATACATTTTTTTATCATCATACTCGTACAACAATGGATACCAACTAGCTCCCGAAAATTGTTTAAATAGATACGTTACATCATAATTATCATTTATCCAATCTAAATCTTTATATGATGGTTTCATATCATTAAAATTTACAATTACCTCATTATCTATTTCAAAAATCATAGTACTATCTTCGTGTCCCATCGGTACTTGAACTATTGGTGTATATTTTATATCTCCTAACAAAAATGTATCTTTGTGTTTAACTTCTATTATCTCATTATCCAAATTATCGGTTAGTGATTTTAAAAACCTTTTGTTATTAAAATTAGCTGTAACTATTTTTGTTTTTCTATTTAAAGTTTTTAAAAAATCAACATCATAATGATCTATATGTTCATGTGATATACATACATAATCCAAATCATCAACCCAAGAAAAATCTATATCTGTATTATCAGGAAATTGAAACCAACTAAATTGATATGTACCTGTTTTAGAAAACCAAGGATCAGTAACTATTGAAATCTTATCAGTTTTTAGATAGATACTAGCATGACCTAAAAATTTAATCAAATTATATTTCCTCTATACGTTTTGTTTTATCACAAATTAATAAATCATAGGCAGGTTTTCCCATTTTTAATTTATGATATTTACAACCCCAATTATCTAACTGATTTTTAGTCAGTTCAGACCAGTCTAATCCTGTCAAAGTACCACGTGCTGTCCAATAAATAATTATATGACCTTTTTCGTAAAACTTATTTATTTTTTTTATATTAGACTCTATTGGTATTGAATCAGTATAAATTCTACTCGTGGGAGTCTTACAAATTGTTTCATCTACATCTACATAAATATTCATTTACTTTCTTCCATATACCAATTTAAATAATTTTCCATTCCATCTCTAAACGACATAAAATTAAATTCATCAAATTCTGTCTCATACCTATCTAATGATATTGATACTTTTTTAGGAGCTGAACTAGCTACTTCATTATTAACTTTTCCCTTAACAACTTCTTTATTAAATTTATCTCCTATTATCTTAGCCATATCATAAATTGTAACTTCTTCTTTACCACCAACATTATAAACAGTATTCTTACCTCTAAATAAAATATTAAATAACATTATACAACAATCAGATATGTGTTGGTATTTTCTAAATGAAGAACCATCATCAAATAAATTTATTGTATCATTCTCCATACCTTTTCGTGTTAAATCACTCATTACTCGTGAATCATCCATTACGTGTCCTGGTCCATAACATAAAGAAACTCTAGCTGATTTGACATCGAATCCTAAATCTCGAAAAATATTTACTTGATATTCTCCACTAACTTTACCTAAAATATAAGGTATTCTTTTATGTGAAAGTGATAAGTTTAAAATATCATCTTCTCTATGAGGTTCTGAATTATCGTTCAAAGCATAAACTTCAGAACTACTTATATAAATTGCTTTAGCTTTTTTATTATCAGAAAATACTTTATTAAAAATACGACTTAAACCATTAACGTTTAATAAAAAAGTTTTAAATGGATTAGATAAAAATTTACCAGGTTGTGCATATCCAGCACAATACAAACAATAATCAATTTTTATATTTTTATATAACGGAAGTCCCTTTTCAAAAAAATTAATTTCAGTCTTTTCATCTGCCAAATCTATTGGTAAATACAATACATCATCTTTATCCAACAAATGTTCTAATCTCTTTGGAGTTTTACTCAAACTTGTTAAAATAATTTTAATATTATAGTCATGTTCAATATTAAGATAATGTAAAAAGTCTGCTATAAATCCACCAATCAATCCATTTGCGCCAGTTATCAATACAGTTTTATTTATTAACTCTGATAGTTCAGAATTTTTAAATATTCTATCTGATATTTGCTTAATATACTTATTCATACAATTGTCTCAAAATACTTTCTCTATCCATATTACTTTCTTTTCTTAAATCGTCATATGAACCATAATTTGTAAGAAACTTTCTATCTAAACCAATTCGTTTTACTGGTAAACTAAATATATCACTCACTAAATCCCCTAATCCACCTATTTTAAAATGATTCTCTACTGAATATAATTTAGATTGATTCGTAAATAACTTATTTAACATTTCAATAGAATTTTTAGACACACTATGTAATGTAGAAACATAAATAACCCCACAAGTAGTATCTTCTAATACATCATCTAATAAATGACCAGTTACAAAAACCCACCTACCATCTTTTGAATCTCGTATTATATTTACCTCTTTACTTTGTACAGTAACATCTTGACTATGTGTATGTGCAGACAATCTAAAATATTTTGGATTTCTATTTCCCCAAGTCTGAGTAAATAACTCTCTAAATTCTTGAGGTGTTCCTGGTTCATATACTTCCATATTTGGTATTGACCTCATCAAGGCTATATCATTATAACAATGATGTGTACATCCCAAATTTGAATAATCATAAGTACCACCTACTGTAACAATAGTTACTTCAGTATGTTGATATCCCAAATCTACTTTTATTTGTTCATGAGCTCTCTCGACAAGAAAAGGTGCAATAGTATGTACTATCGGTCTCATACCTTCAATAGCCATTCCACTAGCCATTCCAATTATAGTTTGTTCACAAATACCGATATTATAAAACCTATTTGGTGCTACTTGTTCTGTTTCTCTTAATAAAAAATGACTAATATCACCGACCATTACTACAGATTTTGTATCAGTCTTAACTGTTTCAAGACATAATTTAGCTAATTCAGCTCTCATCTATTTCTCTCATAAATCTTTTATATTCATCTTCACTAGGTGCTCTATGATGCCAAGCAAACATATCACTTTCCATTTCACTTATACCTTTACCCTTAACTGTATTAGCTACAACTGCTAATGGTCTTTTATCTAAAGTTCTATCTATAATAGCTCTTGATAACATTTTAATATCATGTCCATCTATATCCCACACTTCTAAACCAAATGCTTGAAACTTATTACCTAAATTTTCTACTTGTAATGAACGTGTCTGAGAACTATTATTGTCAATAATACACACTAAATTATTTAATTTATTTCTAGATGCCATCAAACAAGATTCCCAAATAGTTCCTTCATTCGCCTCACCGTCTCCTATCACACAAAATACTTTACCGTCTTTTTTCATTATTTTTTTTGCCATAGCAGCTCCAACTGCAATAGGTAACCCATGTCCAAGTGAACCCGTTGAAGCATATATATCTCCAATCTTATTTCTATCTGGATGTCCGCCAAGATAACTATTTTTTTTACCAAAGTTTCTTAACTCTTCAATACTTATCTCGTTTTTTTGAACTAAATATGCATAATATGCTAAACACCCATGTCCTTTACTTAATATAAAAATATCATCTTCAGTTTTTACAGCATCAATCGCAAGTAATATTTCAACAATTGAAAGTGCACTCGGTATATGTCCATGACCGGCGTAATATGAACCCTCAATAATTAATTTCCTAATATCTTTACTAATATCTACCATTACATATCCCTAGGTTGTAATAACGGATTTTGAATTGGCCAATAAATATTTAACTCCTCATCGTTCCACCTTAATGTAAACTGTTTATCTATATCTGGATATTCATTTGGATATGACCATTTGTACAATATAGTAGCTTCTTCACTTAAAATAAGATAACTTAATCCTACACCTGGTGGTAATATCATTATATTACGATTATGATGTGTAAATATATTCCAATACCATTCTTTATATGTATCTGAATCTTTTCTGTTATCTACAATTACACTATAAACTTCTCCGTTTACACAAGTAATTAATTTAGTAGTTTCAAAATCTCCATGAATTCCTCGTAACGTATCTTTTCGTGATATACTTATTTTATCTTTAACATAAGTGTTTACGGAGTCAATAGTATTATCATATATAGTATAATAATGTCCTCTAAAATCGTGATACGAATCTTGTTCATAAAAACTAACACCATCAATAACATTATGTTTAAGTTGTCTATCTACATACTTTTTATTCATTAATTATCTCATTTACTAAATCACTTATAAAAAATACTTCTTCATTTGTTAATTTTGGATGATTTGGAACATAAAATCCATATTCATCAATTGTAGTAACATTTGGTAACTTCAATTCACCAAATTCCTTCACATAAAAAGGTTGAGTTCCCATTGAACCGCAAATCATAGGTCTAACCTCTACATTATTTACTGTAAGAGCTTCAACTATATCATCTCTTTTAGGATGTATAATTGGATAAGCAAAATTTGATTCTAAACAATCTGGTCGTGATTTAACTTTCCAATAATCATTTTTAATTAACGTATTGTATAGATGAAAATTTTCTTCTCTTCTTTTACTCCAATTTCTTAACTTATCAACTTGAGTCAATCCAATATATGCTTGTAACTCTGTCGCTCTCATATTAAAACCAGAATAATAAAATGTATACAATGAATTAAACTTTGTTATATTCCATTCTTTTTGTAACTTAACTTGAGTTTCCTTACTCAAATCTCTATCCCACCCATGACTTCTTATAGAAACCAATAATTCATAAAATTCTTTATCATCAGTTGAAATTATACCACCTTCAATTGTAGAAATGTGATGACCAAAGAATGTAGAAAATGAGGATGCTAACCCAAATGTTCCAAGTTTTTGTCCTTTATATTCACAACCCATTGCTTCACAAGTATCTTCCAATAATATAACATCATATTTAGAACATAACTCAACTATTCTATCCATATCAGGTACTAATCCAAGAACTGACACAAACAATAATACTGATGGTGATTCTTCTACAAATATTTTTTCTAAATGTTCTAAATCAACTGATAAGTCATTCAAGTTAGAATCACATAATATCGGTTTCAATTTCAACTGCATCACTGGTGCTAAATCAGTAGCCCAAGATACAGACGGTACTACAATCTTATTATTTTTTAAATACTTACCTTGTTGTAATGCTGATAATATTAAAAGATTTGCTGATGAACCAGAATTTACAAATACTGAATGTTTTCTTCCTAACCAATTAGAAAACTTTTCTTCAAATTCTAATGTTACTGCTCCCTTTGTTAATCTTGGGTAAGTTTTTAACCAATCAACTAATCTATCTATATCCTTACTATCAATTGTATCTTTGACTAAAGATATCATTATCTATACTCCATACAAGTTTTCTAATTGAGTTTTTACTTTATTAAAACTAAAATTTTCATTCACTTTTTCCCACGCATATGATATAGCACTAAATCTTTTTGTTTCATCTTTTATATAACCATCCATAACATCTTCAAGTACTTTTACATCACACGTCGCTGTATCTGGATATAATATATGATGTGATTCATTTAATCCGCCAATATGTATTGAACCTACACTTGCTACCTGGATACATTGTCCTCCAGGATGTATATTAATTGGATCTAAGTTAAAATGATATAGTGAAGGACTCCACAATTCAACAAACTCTTTTTGTGATAAATAATCAAACTTTTGTCCTTGTTCTAGTGATTTATATTTAACATTAATGTTGTATTTGTTTCCAATATAATTTGCAAATTTATAAGTTTTACCTCTGCGATGTATAGGTGCGGGTAAATAAGCAAAAATACTATTTTCTTTTTCATTTGAATAAAAGTTATCAAACAGATAATCTATATTTACTGGTTGATTAGTAAAATTAATTTTTCTTCCAGTTAGTTTTTCTATCTTTAAAAACTCATCTAAAGTTTTCATTCTACTAGCTGCTTCGGCATGAATAAAATCACATTCATTTAAAAACTTAATTCTATTTTCAAATCTATGTTCTTTAACATAAACTTCTTTTAAGTATCCTATAACTTTTACATTCTTATATTTATCTCGTATTCTACTAACACAATATCTATCATAGTGTTCGTCATCTAAACCATTACGTTCACATGCATAAAAAACTAAATCTAAATCTAAATCTGGTAATTCTTCCCACTCTGATAAATTTAAAAAACTGCCATTACCCCATAAAAATGTAAAATTATGGGTAGATGGATAACATTGAGGTGAAACGGAATGATGGTATATATAAGGTTTATTTGTAAAGTAATTATAACCTGTACCATCTTTTACATAATAAGAACTTAAATTTATTGCTTCGTCCCAAAATAACCCTATATTCATTGTTAACCTATACTCGCGTATAATTTATTTTGTTTAATTTGTTTATCTATTGTTTTAGGATGATATAACGACAATTCTTCATGTGGTGGTAAATGAGCGTGTGTTTTAATACCAACTATTCTTTCATGTACTTTATTTTGCCAAAATATTTCATCAACATTTCTAAATACTCTACTTTGATAATCAGGATAATTTACCCAGCCATTTTCTGTAACTCTCCAACCCCACTTATTAGCCCATTCATCTGTAAGACCTTCGACTGTATTTACTCTAGGTATCCAAATTAAATCTACATCATTTGTTTCTAAGATAGCTGGTAATTGTTCTATTAATACTTCATGTGGATATTCATCAGCGTCTAAATGAAATATATAATCACCGTTACACATTGATTTTGTATAATTTTTTAATTTAGAAAAATCACGTTCAAATGGTGGCCAAGCTGTATGCCAATTTATCTCATCTACTTGACTTCTTAAATAATGTTCTACTTCTTTAGAACCGTTCTTGTGGTCAAAAGTGATTACTATTTCATCTCGTACATCTTTATGTTCTAATAAAAATGTAACCAATCTTTTTATCTCTTCTAATTCATCACAAACTGTAATAGCATAACTTATTTTCATTTATTTCTACAACACTCTTTCTCCAGATTCACCTGTTCTTCTACCTAGAATACGATCTTTTAACGCCGGCGGTAATGGTAGAGATTCATAAAATACTCCACTCTTTCGAGCTTGTTCCCAATCATATGTCCTATATATTGGTTCCTTATTTAAAAGATATCTAATTCTTCTATAAACAACATCTTTGGCCCCAGCCCAAAATAAATCTTGTTTTTTCATACGTACTCTATAAATGTCTTTTTTTTCATCAATGACTTCAAGTGTTCCTAATTTATTAAATATATCTGTTACAACTTTAGATGCTTCCTTAATTGTACGAACTCTTTGTTCCGCTAATTTCAAACCTATCATCTGGAATACTCTTTGACCTTCTACTACAATATACCACTTAGGATTTAAGACTAAAATAGTGTTAAGTCTTGTTTTACCCGTACTTTTACTTTTGTAATTAAATGTAATAATATCACCCACTTGTATTTTATTCCAAGACGTTCCTATTCTAGCCATTATATCTTATCTTTTAACTCTTTTGTTATTCCCATTTCATCACACGCTTTCATAAATTCATGTTGACTAAATGTAAACGCCCCTTCTACATCAAGTCTTCTATCATAATTATCATACTTATGTCGTTCTTCTTCAGGAATATCAATAACTTTAGCATATTTCCATACATACTCTTCAGGTGTTCCTTCTGGAAATATCATTCCTAATTCACCCATATTAATTACAGATGGAAACCACAGTATATTTCTTTCTCTATCTTCAAATTGTAGGTCTTGAACTAATTTAGGTGATTTCTTTACATTTTCTATCAACTGTAAACTACCTATTTCATATCTTGAATCACTCATAAAACCACAATGAAAACATAAGTACGAACTAAATGTTTCTTGAATCTCTTCAAAACATTGATTATTATCCCAACAAACTGGACACGTTATTACTCTCTCCATATTATACCTTCTTTAATTTTGGTAATTTGATTTTCGGGGATTTACTCGAACCAACTTTCTTCAACTTCGGTAATTTCAATTCTACTTCTTCAGAAAATGCTGGAACATATTGGTCAAGTATTTTACCTAACTTTTTAGTCATCGCATCTAATGAAAATTTAGATTTATTTACCATTGCAAGTTTCTTTGCATTAAGTGTATACTTTTTATAACTACTGAATACATCTTTCATTGTCTTAGAAGCATATTGATAATTAACACTAAACCACTGAGCTCCTTCATTATACATATCATCTGGAACAGCTCCTCTTTTAACATCCTGTTGACCGCCGGGTAATAGTACCGCTAAATCATTTGATAAAAAATCAAGGTGACCACTCCAATTTGGAGCTATAACTGGTTTTTGTGATAACGTCGCTTCTAATAAAGGTCTACCAAATCCTTCACCATGAGTTAATGTTATATGTGCTTTTACTTTTGGGTGATTATATAATTGATTCATTTCATCATCTGTAAAATCACCGTGTAAAAAATATACATTTGGTAAATTACCTTTTATTGTTTGTTTCAGTCCTTTTATTTTATCTAAAATTTCTTCTCTATCTAATATTGAAAATGAAGCTCCGCTGGTTTTTAGTATTAACCCTGGCGTTCGTTTCATATTTTTAAATGTCTCAAGAAAAACTTTTACTAACATACCTGTATCTTTTCTATCATTTCCTAAGTCTCCTTGTAACCAATGTCCTACATATAAAAAATTGAATGGTTCATCAATTTTTTTCATTTCCTCTACTAATCCTGTTGAAAACTCTGTTGTTTTTTTGAATATATTTGTATCAGTTCCCTCAAACAAAACTTCAATTGGTTTTTCATTTTTCATTTCACCTTTTTTCTGCTGAGTATGTTCATCTTGTATATCAAAAATGACATTATTCATTGTATCTTTTACAAACGTTGAAGGTACAATATTCATATTCATTCTATTCATACCTTCAAGCCATTTAGGCGGACATACTGTCATTTCTAATCCTGCGGTAATACCGATATTATACTTTCCCATCGGTTGAAATTCATTTGGAATAACAATATGAATATGTAAATCAGGTTGTTTTGGTAAATTAGGATTGTCTAATAGCTTATCAATAATAATTTTATCATTCGGATCGTCTTTTAGTAATGCATTCATAGGTGTATTACCCCATCTAACATTCCAAATTTTTACATCGTATCTGTCTAAATTAATTAATGCTCTACATATATCTCTACTATGAGCGCCATATCCACTTCGTGTTGCGACAGGGGCTGTAACTAAACATAAAGGTTTATAACTCATTTTAACCCCTACTTAGATACTGGTTTTAATAAAGCTCTAAAACCATTTCGTACTTTAGTAAAAAATCTATCTTCAATTCCTCTCCAATTACCTTCTACATTTTTCTTAACTACTTTTTTACGAGTAGTTTTTCTTGCTTTTGACGTTATTGTTTTCTTTGCTCTTGGCATTTTATTTCTCCTTATATTATGTTTTATATAATGTAAATCTTTTTTTAGGTTTCCAATTTTCAAATCCTGCATCCATATGGTCAATAAAATTTTGAGACATAGCTTTTCCAGTCATCATACTGTCATCACCTGTTACAAACTCACGTCCTTTCATACCACAATCTTGTCTTTTATCTGGACCCATATCATACCATTCTTTAATAAGTTCTGCAACATCGTCAAATCTACATCTATCATCAAAAATATATGGTGTTGGTGGTGAACCTGCTAAAGACCTATTAGACGGCCAAACTGGTTTTACCCATTCACCCCAAGTTAAATCTTTATGACCTTTCCATTTTCTATCATCGTGTAATGATTTAATGTCTGTATAATCATCCTCAGTTAAATGCTTACCCTTCAATCTAAATCCACATTGGTCTTGCATTCCACCGGTAACATTTACAATAATAGGTGTTCCTGCCATCATTGATTCACAAGTTCCTAATCCAAATCCTTCATTTGACGCCATATTAAGTGTTACATCAGCTATATTATATAACCAATTTAATTCTTGAGGTTCTAATTTATGAGCACTAAAATATACTTTATATTCTGAACATAAATCCTTAACAACTCTTGGTAAATCTGTTCCATTTTCATCTATAGGTTGAGTATGCATCAATAAACAACATTTAAGAGCTTCTTCCTTTGGTAACATATCACAAAAAGTTTTAAACGCTAATATAACATCACCTGGCATTTTTCTACGAATATTTCTGTTATTATAAAATAATACAAATTCTATATTATCATCTGTTAATTGTTTTTTCATCGCTTCTACTTTTTCATTTTCCTCATCAAATACAGATATAGGATGAAACCAAGTATCACTAACTCCGTGAGGTAAATAAGTAACTTGCCAATCTTCGGGTGGATTTTTCTTCCAAACATCTTTTACAATAGCATAAGTTTGTTTAGAAATATTCATAATTAAATCACTACTTTCATAAAAAAATTCATTATACTTAGGAGCGGGCCAATCGTCCCATATATTATAATAAAAAATAGGTATCTCTTGCCTAAGTTCATGTTCCATTTCATATAACCATCTCCAAAATCTTGGATCTGTATAATGTAGAATAGCGTCAGGATTTTCTCTTCCAAATATAGTTCTTAATAATTCCTGACTTCCATAACCACTTATAGGATATATTGTTAATGAGGCATCTTCAACTCCTGTTTCCTTACGTATAGAGTCATCCATATTTACAACTTTACCGTCTTCAGGATGCTTAATAGCTCCACCTATTTGAACCCAATCAAAATGATGACACGACCCTAAAACAAATTCTTTTGACATTGTACCTACTCCAGAAGACATTCTTAAATCATCTGAAAGTAATAAAATCTTTTTCTTAGGCATATAACCTCACTAATCGTTTAATAATTGTTTTGTAGTTTCTTCTTTTTTAACACTTTTTTCTATAACATTCAAACGTTCTTCTATTCTAATCAATACTCTATGTATATCTTTTAATATCCGTTCAGTCATTACGTTAGTCTTATAACTTTTCATAATCTACTCCCACTTGGTATTAATTTATTATATGTTTGAATTTTATCTTTAAATTTATTATCTAACACATACAAATCCATTGAACGATTGACCAGTTTTTGTAATGTAAACTCATCATCTAATGTGTTTAATTTAAATTTTTTGTATAACTCTTTCAGTATTTTTACTGAAGTTAATTTATAATCCATATGAAACCTCTACTTATATATACATATATAAATATATATTAACTAATTATTTGTATCAATTTTTTTTGTTTTTTAGCATGTTCTATTGTATTCATTGTACCTCTTGATTCGACCCCTTCAGGTATGAATGCTACAATTATATCACTATATTCTGCTATCTGTTTATTTCTTTTAAAATAGTTTGTAACATAATAAGGTTTATTATACTTTGTAGCTGGTAATTTACAATGCATATTCCAATTATAGTGTGATGGTGGAAATTCAACATATTTCATATCTAATTCTAATGCGAACTTCTTAGCGTACCCATCAGCTCCATCTCTCTGACCACCACTAACTATTTCTACAACTGTATCGGGTTTTTGTTTAAGTTCAAATATTAAATCTTTTATTTTTTTCTTGTTAGTATATTTTCTACTACCAACTATACCAACTCTAATCTTCGTAATCATTTCTTTTTTGTTTTTTAAATGGTTTATCTGATGTAGTGAACTTAGTAACTTTATAAAATTCTTTTAATCCATCTAAAACCTTATTAGCATCTGTATAATTATATGTAAATCTTTTAGATATATCACTATCTGATACATTAGTAGGTTTTATATCAAAAAATATATAATCATTAGACTGAAGTTTGTGTCCTTGTTTGACAACTGTTTTAAATGTTAATTTATCTTCCCATCTCATTAAAAACTCTTTTAAATCTTTATTGGTTACTTCACCTTCTTCAAACCACAAATACAATAAAACAGTAACACTCAATTCAGTATGTGAGTGGTTAACTATATTCATAACTTTTTCTTCAATATCAGTATTAATAAAATCTGATAATTTTAATCTTAAACTTACTTTAGAAAGCATCTACTTAACTCCTACATCACAATGTACTGTTTGATTAAATTCACACCATCTACAATTCTTTTTAGACGGTTGTTTAATATAATTATGTTCCATATTGTATTCTCCCTCGACAAATGATTCATCAATAAATTGATTTAAATTATTCATAACTTTATTTATACTAGGTTTACCACTTGCAGGTGAAAACGTTTGTACTCTACGTTGTGGAAAATCTAATTTTTCATATAACTTTCTTTTAACAATAAAATATTCTACATCAATTTTATCTAACGATATATCATGTTGAGTTCCATAAAAATATTTATATAATAATAGTTGGTCTGTTTTATTTTTATCTGCTTTCATATACTTGTTCCAACCCATTGTAGAAGTCTTAATATCTATAATTTTATATCTATCTCTTAATGTATCATGTAAAACAACATCTATATACCCTATAAATCTAATACCATTAGGTAAATCATATTCTATAGGTACTTCTATACCTACTAACTCATAACTCTTTTTACTGAAATACATACCTCGTTTCTTTTTAAACCACTCTAAAATAATTAATCCGTGTTGATAAAATTCTTCCATATCAGATTGTTCACAAAATACTTCACCACCATTTCTTTTCATAATTTGAGTGTAGTTTGTTTTCATCCTATGTAATAACATTTCATCTACTGGAAGAGCATCAGCCATCTTAATAGTATCATTATACATTACTGTTAAATAGGTCTGTAATACTTCATGCATTGAAGTACCAAACAAAGTATGAATACTATCAGTATATTCACCTAACTTATCAATATAATTTAATTTCCATTTATATGGACAACTTGCCCAATTATTATATTGACTATAACTTATTCGTTTCATTTTCCCCACTTACCATTCTTTACAATAGTTGCCATTATACCATAATTAGATATATCTAAATATGCATCTTCTAATGGTTCATCTACAGCTGATTGTTTATCACCCATCAATAAGGTTTTTAATCTCTGGCATTTGTCATTAATTCTAAACCATAACCCTGTAAGTGATAATTTAATTTCTTCAGGTGTTTGTAATTGTGTTCCAACTGATATATTACCTGGCCCATAATCGTGTTGCTTGTGAAGAAATAACTCATATTGTTCTTTTTGAATTTTCTTGAACTCTTTGGTCATCTCAGGCCATTCTCGTTCCATTTGTTCTATAACGGATTCAGCCTTAGCCACTTTAGACATATTCTTAGAATCTTTTATAACTTTCATTTAATAATCACCGTGACCTATACTACCTAGTATATTTATCCCAAGTTCTTCTATTTTAGCTTCATCAATTCCCCATTTTACTAAAATTTCTCTTATTTCTAACATACCACCTTCAGTTAGCATATACATATCTAAAGCCTCAATAGCTTCTTTTCTACTACATTCTAAATGATTTCTGATAACGTTAATTTCCCAATTTGGATAATCCATCTGATTTTTCCTTTTCGTGTATTTTAAAAATTGTTTACCTTTAGGTAAAATATTTATATATAATTTATATAAATCTTTTGGTTGTAACTTATATTTTTGTAATTCATTAACTACTTCTACCCATTCCATTTTCATAGATAAAAATCTATGTATCATATAATTAGACCAAGTTTTTTTATCCTCTTCTGTTAATGTATTCCAATAATCAGGATTTTGTCGTGTCGTTACCTGATTTAGGTGTTGAAATAGGTTTTTCTTTTTTAATGTTTGACTTTTTCTTTTTTTTATAGTCTGTTTCATAAAATCCTTCACCTTTAAATACTGGTGGTCCTATATTTGAAATCTTCTTATTCATTTCAGTATTACAAAAATAACCCTTAGACTCTTTATGACATTTTATACTTGGAGCATCTATAGATTGTAATACATCTTCTTCATATCCACAACTAGGACAAATATACTCATAAATCGGCACGGAACAAATTATCCTCTTCTGTAGGAGTTTCTTCTATACCAGAACCTTCTAACATTGTCTTAGGAACTCTTCCACAATTCCCACAACTATAAACATCAATAGGTATTAATGTCTCTTCACCTGTAGGTGATACTATAGCTGATAATCTCTTTATAATTGTAGAACTAATAAATAAATAGTTCTCACAATATTCACATTTCAAAGTTTCTGCTTGAGCTAAATCTACTTTAACTTGTGCTTTTGGTAATGGTTTTTTTGGATGCATAGTCATTTCATATTCCCTATATAATTTCGTCTACTAATCCATGTTTTAAACACGTTTTAGCGTCCCATAATAAATCATGTTTCAATATTTCATCAATTTTTCTCATTGGAACTTTTGTATATTCTTTATAAACATTTTTTATTGTTTCCATCATTAAATCTAAATTCTTTTTCTCATCTTCTATTTCAGAATACTTTCCCCATAATTGAGAAGATAACTGATGTATTAACATATAAGAATTTCTACTCATAAATCTATAATCACCAGCAACTGATATAAACGTAGCTGCACTCGCACAAAATCCATCTATATATGTTGTAACAGGAACCTTACATCTTAATATAGTATCCATTGATGAAATACCTGCAGTTATCGAACCGCCCCCTGAATTTATAAATACTTTAAGGTCTGGTGGGTCTATATCTAGATTATTTGATAATGTTAAACTTTTAGATTCTAACTCACCTATCTTTTTATTTAATTCTACTACACTATTCCTATTAACACCAGCATAATAATAAATTTTATTTTCATGAACAGTTATATGCTTTTCTTCAGCTTTTGGTTTTTGTACTGATTTTTGTGGAGGTTTTTTTTCACCCCAATATTTTGTATTCATTATTTTATTACTCCCAATAGTTCTATTAACATAGCCATAACATTGATTTCTTTATCAACTACTTGAGCATCACTTAATTCATATTTTGCAATTATTAAAATACATTCTGCTATATGTCCTTGTCCATAAGAATCAACTTCATCATATAACAGTCTAAACAAATCAGCATAATCTGTAATCTGTGAATCTGTTATTAATTGTCTTATGTTTTTAAAGGCGTTTCTTTTATCTTGTATTTTAAGTATGTCTAATAAATTTAATTTATAATCATTTTGAATAATACTACCTGTATCTAATTTTAATTTACCACTTACAACATTTCGTTGAGCTGAATTTATAACTCTACGAATATCAGGATAACCACTATCTACTAATATTTTTATATCCTCTAGGTCACTATTTACATTCTCTTCAGTTAAAATATTATGTAGTTTCTGAGCTACTTCCTTTTTACTCGGAGGAATAATTTGAAATAACTGACAACGACTTTGAATCGGGTCAATAATTCTCTCTACATAATTACAAGTCAATATAAATCTACAATGTTTACTAAATGTTTCCATAAGATTTCTTAATGCTGCCTGTGCATTAGGTGTAATATAATCACACTCATCTAAAATAATCACTTTTAAATCTTTAAACCCTACAGTAGATGCAAAATGTCTAACCTTATTACGAACTGTATCTACACTATTCTCATCCGACGCGTTAATGTATAGATAATCACATTCAATATTCTTTACAAGAATTTTAGCTAAAGTAGTTTTACCTGTACCCGCTTTACCATATAAAAGTAAATGAGGTAAATCATTATTTTGTAAATAAATAGTTACTTTACTTTTGAGATGTTCATTCCCAATATAAGTATCTAAAGAATACGGTCTATACTTTTCTACCCATAAAGTATTAGAATTATCCATTATGCTAATTCACTTGTTCCTACTAACCAATAAGTAGACGAATAATTATCTATCTTAAAAGATATTTTACTTAGTCCAGCACTACTAACATATAAAACAGCGCTTTCACACTCTTTATTCGCTAACAATATCTGACTAAAATATTCTGCGTTAAATGAAACTTCTTTAATATGTTGAAAATCTTGAGTATTTACAGGTATAGTAACTCTATCAGTTAAAGTTAATGAATGTCCTATGACTAACTTAGTAAAATTATTAGCAGTTATTACTGTAAAAGTTGTAGCGTCTTGTAAAGCAGATTTACCGCCTATAAATTTATTTATTACAGTAGGGGTAATATGTATACTTAATTCAAAATCAGGAATATTTTGTAAGTCTGGAGGTTCATTTATAATCGAAGGATCACTTAATACATAATCTACTGAAGATACATTATCAGCTATTTTCATTGACAACGATTTTTCTTCTGATTTAGTAATCGAAAAATTAATATCTGTATCCATTATTGCTAACAATTTTAATAATCGTTCTGTATTATAAATACCTATATGTGCGTCTTCAAAATCCCATTTATCTAATTGTACCACTCCTAACAAAGTCTTATCGTCTGATACAAATCTTGTATTTAATTTTTGATTTACATTATCACTTTTTAGTATTACCGACTCTGCTATCCCATTTAAATAATATTTATTGATAAAACGTACTAAGTTCTGTTTATCCATTATAACTTCTCCTGTTGTTTGTAACTATATATACATATATATAAGTTTGTTTGTTCAAAATCAAAAAAATCTTTCTATTGTTTTAGTGGCGTCTGTAGGTTCACTCCACTTCATACTTTTATATAATCTCATAATTTTTTTATACAATGCTTTAGTATAAATTTTATCTGGATGTATATACTCTCTAATGAAATCTAATACTTCAAGAGGATCTTCATACCCTTTATACGCTATAGTTTCTATACCTAAAGGATTTTGTTTTAAATACACCCATTTAATCTTTTCTCCATTAGATATTTCAGAATACTGTCTTGAAATCTTTTTATATTTAAGAAAATCATTATAATGTAAAGCACTCTTAACGTGTACTGGTGTTCTTGAATAATATGATTTAAACATAGAACCCTCTTTATTTCTATATTTATGTAGACCTTTTACACTTATTGAAATAGCGATTTTATTAAAATCCATTAATTTCATACTATTTCTAAAATTAAGAATAAATTTATCTAACTCTTTCTTGGGAACATTCATTAAAATATCTTCTATTAATTTATTTAACATAACTCTCATAGCATCGGGAAAACTTGACCTAACCGTATCTAACCCTCTTACTAACATTTTATTAACTCTTTTACCGTTATCATTAATAATTTTAAGTCCATATCTTTTCTTTGTAACAAACAATCCACTCTTAGCGATAACTTCTTGTTTAATATCAAATCTATGTTTATCTAAATTACAAAACTTTTTAGCAAAATAATCATAACCTCTATTTAAATAACTTTGTACTTCATCTGCTATATTCAAAATAACTTTAGTCATTTGAATATCACTACTCATATCTATATCAGGATGTCTTTTTTTAATTAAAGGTGTCGCTGAAAAAAATACTGAATCAGTATCTATATAAATACAATAATCTTCTGTATCATTAAGTTCTCTATTATAATACGCGTTCCCCGCTTTTTTAGTAAATTTAATCAATGATTGTCCTGTATAAGTAACCGCCTCAGCATTATCTAAATCATAAAATCTAAATACTGGTAAACCTAAAACTCCATATAAACTATTCAAAACAATTTTCTGTAAATGTTGTCTTCTATCAAAATAATCTGATTTTACCTTATCTCCTTCTTCATGAAATTTTTTAGATAATTTACGATATTCAACTCTCTCATCAAACCATTTTCTAAGTAAAGCGGGTAATAAACCGTCTTTATCTGTACGATATATTACACCATTAGTGGCTATACCTATAGATTCATTTTCAAACATTTTTTTCAATTCTGTTTCAGTATATCTATTAATTAAATTCCCTTTATTAATAAGTGAATATGTTTTTCTATTATCTTTTTTTAAAAATTCTTCAGGGTTCCAACCTTCAATTTTACCCAATTTAGTTTCAGGTGAAATATTTAAAGACATAATACAAGATGGATACATAGAAGTAATATCTAAATCATATACCCAATCATGTTTACCTCTTTGTGGGTCTTGTACATGGGCTCCAGCGAATTGTTCATCACTTAATTTTTTAAGTCTCGGTGATTTATTTGGAGCGACAATACTATTTTTTCGTAAATATACTAAGATAGCCCCTTCAAGATATCGTGAACTCATAAATACGTCTTCATATGGTATATGACCTAAATGAGCTAACCCTCTAGCTATTTCAATAAAATCTAATTTATCATCAAGTTTCTTAACTAGTTTAACATCCTGTAAATTGTATTGTACAAATTTTTCTAAATCATTTTCATATAAATCATTTAATGTTCCTTCATAAGAAACTTTCTTTTCACCGACTTCATATTCACATATATCATCTAATCTATAAGATGGTCTTTCACTAAAAGTATATTTTCTATATAACGCCAAATAATCTAAAATACTTACTCCCGCTATTTTATATCTATTGTGAAAATCACTCCAATAAACTTGGTGTATTGGAGATAATAAATTAGCTACATTCTGTCCTAAAATTTGACACGCTCTATTATACAAATAACTAACATCAAAAAATTCTACATTCCAACCTGTTAAAATTGTTGGTTGTATTTCAAGATACTTTTTAAAAAACGCATTTAATAAATCATATTCATCTTTAAAAAATACTATTATATCCCCATTTGTTCTCTTAACATCTGTTTCTAATTTTGATGATGGGTCTAATACATAACAAAAATATTTATTTAAAATTGGATCATCAAATGCTATTGAAGTTATCTTATTTTCCGCTTTTTTAATATTCGGAAACCCTTGAGTTACTTCAACTTCAATATCAAATGTTAAAATTTTATGTCCTTCTGAAACTTCATCTGAATCTGTATAATTATCAACTAAAACTCGAATTTCAGGATTAACATCTGATTCAAACATACCGGGTTGTTCTTTATCCCACTTATTTACTCTTTTTAATTTATCACCATAAAGAGAAACATAAGTTCCAGCTCTATTTTTAACATAAGCGTATTTTTTATAACGAAAAATTTGGTGTCCAAACTTATCATCCCAAATATGCATTTTGTTTACTCTTCTATCATAAAATATATTTTGATACAACTATATAATTTCCCAATTTATTATGTCTAAATATACGAATAAAAACCTATACTTGTCAAGTACTTTTTTAGTAAAATGGGGGATATATTTCAATCCCCCAAATTAACTATTTTAGAAATTGACAGACAATCCTATGTTAAAGGTTCTTGGTAATCCAAGAAACACTTCAGCGTTATGTGCTGCGTGAGTTTTACTTCCGTAACTGTTATATTGACTGTGATCTACTGCATCCTGTATAAAGGTAGCATCTGTTGCATTGAATATATGAGCAAAAGCAGTTAAATCATACCCACCAATGGAAGGTAGTTTGTATGAGCCATGGAGATCTATTTTAGAATATCCAGGAGCTTTCCATACTTGTTCTCTATCTGCATCTGCATCTGAACCATTATACTCTCTAGCATCAGGACTCCAATCTGAATAATTCTCACTATAAGAATTATATATAGCTTGTAGTCTTAATCCAGGTATTGGATTAATAGTTGTCTTAAAGACAAACCCTGTTTGAGGTTGATCACCTACAAACAATCCATCAAGTGCATATGTGTAAGGTGTAGTTTTCTGTCCGATAACTTGACCTTGATCATTGAACTCATCTTCTTGATAGTTACCATCTGCATCACCTGCGAACTTCCAAGTACCAACACTTACTGTTGCATCTAATCGTACTTTTTCATGTACTTGAGCAGAAGCTTCTAGCTCTACTCCTTTGTGGTTTTGATTTATACCACTAAGAAAGATTACATCAGTATCACCACTTGAACCTTGTCCAGATGTTACAGATTTGGTAAGATTTCTATCTTGCCAATCTGTATTATATGCGGATACTTTTACTGCATAATTACCAGAACTCCAATTAGCACCAGCTTCTGAACTAATGAATTTCTCATTAGAAGGATCTGAAGCAACTGTACCATCATAATAGATTACATTATCCATAATTGGCGGTTTTTCTGCAATACCAAAGTTACCAAAAACACTAACGTCATCAGTAACATCATACATTGCTCCACCTTTCCATTGTAATGTAGAGATAGCATCGGCTTCGATCTTTTCATCTGCTACAGTAAAATGGTCTTGGTATGAATAAGCAATTGATGATAATCCTACCATACCATAAGCAGATAGTTTATCAGCAGTATAATTACCTTGTACAAATGTACCTAACCAATCAACGGTAGTTTCATTGTGATAAGCGATTATATCACCTAACCCAACTTTCTTACCATCTGGTGCATTATCATCAGCATAATCCATATAGTAATCACCACCCATTAAATCACGAACCTCACGTGCGTGTTCGATTCCAGCGGTTCTCCAATCTAAACCAACTTGTAATTTGAGCTCATCACTCATATCATAATGTAGTTTAGAAATAAGACCAAGTGTATTTTGACGATTAATACTATTCCTCAATATACCAACTGATTGATTATTACCAGGACCATGCGTTCTTGAAAGAGCTCTTTTATCTACATAAACTACATCGTCTGTACCAGAGTTATAGTCTATAAGAGTATTCCAATCACGAGTCCACGGACCACGACCATAATAGAATTTATAGTTTTGACCACCTAATTTACCATCAGCGTCTAAGGTAGGAATCCTACCATAAGTACCTGTACCACCACCTGAACCACCACTCCAATACGCAACTGAACTCAGTCTTGTTTTATCATTGATAGTCATAAAATGATTAAGGTTAACTAATGGTTTATGAAAGAAGTTTTCTCTTTCATTAATGTAATTGGGATTGTGTCTTGCTACTGTTTTAGCACCATACATATAATAGTATTGTTTACCTGTATATGATGGATCGACTGGTGCCCAATTCTGATTGAACTTATGTCCAACATCCTTGAACTTACCATCTTCACCAAGTGCAGTAACATCATATCCATCTATACTTTTAGCAAATTCGGCATCGTATGCGCCGATATTCTGTTTGTATAGATTATGACCATGACGTTGGGGAGCACCGATAGCATATAATTCGAATCTGTTATCAGCGTTTGCTTGATAACTTGCTCCTAAATAATATGCCCATGCATCTGTCCATGTTTTGTCAATGACACCATCACCTGTTTTTCTAACACCAGTAAAACTCAAGGCAAGTTTATCACCTATCAAACCAGTATTATAATTAAAAGTTGATTTCAGGAATCCACCTGCACCAACT
>LUMJ01000246.1_pt1 | contig 36958 bp, 53 predicted proteins | sample 729631 | NCBI WGS metagenome assembly LUMJ01 (sample SAMN03860266, study PRJNA289734) | marine metagenome | biome: seawater column; feature: ocean; material: water; isolation source: Red Sea water column Station 22 - depth 500m | place: Saudi Arabia: Red Sea | collected 2011-10-15 | depth 500 m
CCCTTTTTCCTAAAACGTCGAGTTTCAAGACGTATTATAATATGAGTACTGTCTTTGTCAAGGTCACCACAGGCACATAAATCGTCAGGAAGTCCACAAGTGTTACAAATTACCGCAATTAGTTCTAATTTCATCATCTTGCATTATTATTAAGCCTTATCAGCCTTGGATCAAGAAAATTTAGGAAACACTAGGACTTTTTACAAACTAATTTAAGGTTATATTATTGCCGGATGATTTGACGCAGAAAGCGATTAAAATGCTACTTGGTGGTGGAACATTACTAAGTGAGCCATGCCCATACTGTAAAGGTGTAAGAGTGATGAAGGATGGTAACGCATTGTGTGTAAATTGCGGTAAAGAGCCAGAAGGGAAGCCGGTAAAAGCACAAAGTGAGAATGAAGATTCAACTTCCACACTACAAACACTTGAGAAGAAACTTGAAAAATTATCTAGTCAACTTGAAAAGGAAAATGAACCAGCAAAACAGCAGGAATTGATAAAATCTATTGATTTGTTAATAAATCTAATAGCAAAATTAAAGTCAAATTAAAAAAGTTTTTATCTTTACCTTTATGCCTTCAAATTAGGTATGGCTGATAAAAAGAAGAACGCACCACTACCAGCATCTAGCGCAGGTCTGTTAAGATTCTTTGAAGATGAGACAAAGGGAGTCAAAGTGGATCCAAAAATTGTTATTTCAATACCAATCAGTCTCGTTGCAGTATCTTGGGCTATTGATCTTCTTCTGATTCCATAATATCATGTCAGATTCAAACGATATAGAAAATATTCATAGGAGATATACACTTACACTGATAAATCCATCATCGTATTATGTTTCGCTGTTTGGTTCTATTGCAATAGCAGGTGTAATCTCTTTTCTTTGTTTTAATAACTTCATTACAAATTACGAGATAGTTTATCATCTCCCAGCTGCTTTAGGAGCATTACTTGCAATCCAATACATAGATTCACGCTTTACACGACACAAGGAATACTCAAAATCACTTCATATGTCATTTTTTGGAAACGTGTTGTGGTTGATCACGATAGTAGCTGGAATCATAGGTTCTAGTATGTTATCAATAGAACCAGCTCTGTTTTATGTTGCTCTTGGCATGTTCATATTTTCTAGCTTTAGGATTGGAATTATGACTACAACACTTGGGATAAGTATGAAAAAAGCATGTGCATTGTGTTTTGTTCAACCGTTAGCAATGTTTTTTGCCTTAGTTCCTATTAGCATGTGGTCTGTTCTTTACGATGTACAGACATTATCATTTGCAGTTGTATTTCTAGGAGTTGCAGTAGTCTGGTCATACATTACAAATAGAACTGGATTGCCTATGATCAAAAGCACGCATAAACTATTACAAGCATACTTACAGTCAGTTTCACAAAATGACCCACGTGACATGGAGTCAATTATACTTGAAACATCAATGCAGTCAGATATCTCAACGTCACAAATTCGTTTCTCTACAAATGATGACAAGAACGACTTCAGAATGATACTACCTGATCTGCATCCAGGACCATTCCATCCAGTAGGGGGCAGTAACATTCCATATGAAATTTACAAAAGTATGAATTCATCTGCAATGGTTTTACATAGCATCTCTGACCATTCTCTTAATCTTCCATCCCAGCAAGATGTACAGGATTATTTGCAGGAATTATCGAAAAGTCGTGTATCCAAAAAGGGCATGACATGTACGGAACCTGTTACTGCGCAAATAAACAAGGCGCATGTTGTAGGAATACGACTTGATGAAACTGCATTACTATTCTTATCATTATCTCCACATGGAATGGAGGATGTTCCTGTAATCTTAAAGACAGAGATTGAACAAATGGCAAAAAATAGAAATTTCGAGCACGCATTAATTGTGGATACACACAATGCTATGGGCGGAGAGATATCACAGGAAGATTCTCAGGATTTGTTAACTGCGGCAAAAAACGTACTTGACATTCTTATCACTAAAAGTAACCATCCATTACAATATGGGTATGCAAACTCGCAATCTATGAATATTCAAACTAGTGACATTGCGGGTGGCGGTATTGGGATGCTTTGCCTTGCTTTTGAACAAAAAAAATACTTTTTGTGTTGGGCTGACGCTAACAACATGGAAAACGGTGTACGCGAAGAAGTTATAGCGCATCTAAAAAATCATGGGCATGAATTGGTTGAGATATTTACATCTGATACACATTCAACAACAATGGGGGTAAGAAACAGAAATGGTTACTATGAGCTTGGCAGTGTTACTAAATCAGAAAGATTAGCAGATTGGTGTTTAACTATTGCAAAGCAAGCAGAAAAAAATATCGCAGAAGGCAAATTTGAAATCTTAGAAAACAACGCAAAGGTAAGAGTAATGGGATCGGGAATATTTGAACATCTTTCCAAAGCACTTGACCGTTCCCTGAATATGACAAAATGGTTTATGATCCTATGTACTGGGATTTTCTTGATATCTATTTTTCTACGGTTCTAATCTCTTCCAAGTTACCATAAAACTCGTCAATAAATGAAGAGAACTGCATTATTGGTACAATCGGTACTTTGTTAACCAGTTTTACACCTTCCTGATATAGTGTTACAATTACTGGCGCAGCCATAACTTCATCTGTTTTTGTCACATAATGTTTCACACGGTCTATCTGTTTTAGAACAATATTCTCAAGAGCAGAATTGGTCATTCTCTTCCAATGTTTACAATCAATGAGTACTGCCGTACCAAGATGTATTCCAACAACATCTATTTCCATTGTAGGCTTCTTCATCCTAAAATTACGTGTGACTTCAAAGTTTTTTGATTCCAAAATTTCAGCTACCAATCCCTCAAAATCTTTCCAATCAACGTCACGTGATGCTTCTTCAATTGGCACACCAGATTTTATTGCCGATATTGCATCTTTTAGTTTGCTTTCCATGAAAAATCACCAGATAGATTTTTTGTTAATGCCTAATGAACCTTAAATTATGATAAGATGTCATGTCTGACATGAAATTTTGCCTGGTTTGGATAGCGGCAATTCTATTTCTATCACCATTCATGCTTCATTCTTCATTTGCGGAGAAGGGAACATTTGTTGAGCAAGTCAGGTTTATCCAGTATCTAGATGAGAACACTGCGCTTGAGGAAGTCAGAAATGGAAACTTGGACATTTACTTTTTCCGTGTATCATCAGACAGAATAGAATCAAACGAGGCAAGGGAAGGAATACAAATCTTCGAATCGACTGGCGGCTCATACAGCATGCTGGTTAACCCATCGGTATCTGATAATTTCAATCCATTTTCAATTACTGAGTTGAGATTTGCATTGAATTATCTCATAGATAGAAATCTAATTGTCAACGAATTAATTGGCGGTTATGGAAATACTATGATTTCAAACTATGGAATATTTTCTGCTGACTATCTTTCCATTATTGAAGAACTGGAATCGTTTCACTTCAAGTATAATCCAGCATTGGCAGACGAGATAATTTCACACGAGCTTGAGGAAGCTGGCGCCGAAAAAATTGATGGTTATTGGTATTATGATGAAGAACAAATTGAAATTACATTTTTTATTAGAAGTGATGATCCTGTAAGGAAATCCATAGGTGAGATTCTAGCTTCAGAACTTGAACAGATTGGTTTCAAGGTTAACAAGGATTTTGGTGACCTAAACAAGGCGTTTGTAGTTGTTTATGGTTCAAATCCAGCAGACCAGAAATGGCATCTTTACACGGAGGGATGGGGCAGTTCTGGATTTGCAAAATATGATTCCGTCGGACTTGCACAAATGTATTCACCATGGTTTTCAAACATGCCAGGTAACAACGACCCAACATACTGGAATTACAAAAACGATTACATAGATTCCATAACAAAAAAAATCTATGTCAGTGATTTTAAATCTGCCGAAGAAAGATCATCACTGATTAAGCAAGCAACAAAGGAGGGTGTCAGTGAATCTGTTAGAATTTTTCTTGCAAGCAAGACAGATCAGTATGTAGCTAATGATGACATTGATGGAATCATCAACGCACTTGGTGCAGGAGTTCCAACTAGATTTACAATAATGAATGCAAAATCCAATAATGATTTGTTGGTAGTAGGTGTAAAACAGATTTACCAAGGAGCATGGAATCCTGTCAGTGGATTTAGTGACACATACAGCAATCAAATATGGTTAAACCTCTATGATCCTGGAGTGTTTAGCCATCCATTCACTGGCAAGACAATTCCAATTCGCACAAGCTGGCAGGTTGAAAATCTTGGCAGTGATGAAAAGATCAACGTTCCTGCTGATGCAATTTCATGGGATATAGGTATTCAAAAATGGAAAAATGTCGGAGATGGAATAGATGCAACAAGCAAAATCACATTTGATTTAGTCCTAGGTGATTGGCATCACGGGGAAATGATGGACATGAATGACATATTGTATTCATTATATTTCCTGCAAGAATGGGGTTCGGAGCTCCAAGATGGTGATAATACATACGATTCTGAATATTCACCACAGGCTGCACAAAATGCCAAAACGCTAGTTGGGATAAAGCCAATAGACCATGATACTGTTGAGGTTTACGTTGACTATTGGCACTTTGACGAAGCCGAGATAGCTGGATGGGCATCACCATGGAGTAGTATGCCATGGGAGATTGTTGCTGCATCTGAGGAATCTGTTCTCAATGGAAAAGTTTCATTCTCACGTTCTGGTGGAGTTAGCAAGAGTGTAAACTGGCTTTCATTGATTATCCCAAATGATGCAAACATAATCAAGGAACAGCTTACAGAATTCAAAGAAACAAAGCATATCCCGCCATCATTACAAGATTCGGGACATGATTGGCAATATTTTGAACAACGCTATGACACAGCGATAAAATGGATTGATGAAAATAAACACGCGGTGATCAGCAACGGGCCTTTTTACCTTGATAATTATTCACCAGAATCAAGGACAATCACCATAAATTCATTTGATTCAACAGAATATCCGTTTGATGCGGGTAAATGGAAAAAGTTTGAGCAGATCAAGTTTCCAAAAATTACTGACGTGGAAATTCCAAGCGTTGTAGATTTGAAAAAGGATCTGTCTGTTAGTGTTCATACAGACGACACATCTACAATTCATTATTTCATCTCAAACTCTAAGGGAGAAACTGTCACGTCAGGAATAAAATCAGTTTCTAATGGTTTATCTGAAATTGGCTTAACAGAAACAAAGATTTCAGATCTTGATGTTGGAGCAAACACACTAAAGATATTTGCGTCATCAGAGGAGGCACTGCGACCAGATGTCTATGAGACTAGTTTTCTCGTAGTTGAAGGGCAGTCTGAGCTCCCAACAGTTCCTATTTCTGATGTAGAAGCTAACTCTGAGGGTACATCATACACTGGTATTATTCTAGCAATCATTGGTGCAATAATAGTTGGAATAATTGTGTATATACGAAGAAAAAGAAAATCCTAGACTTTCTTTCCTATAACAAACAATGTGCCAAACTCTCGTTTCCATTTCGCTCTATTCTTTGTGTCTTTCACTTGCCTTGTAGTTGTCTTAAAGCCAGCTTCGTTGAACATTCTTTTCCATTCAGCCTTAGAGCGCAAGTCCATTGGCACATTCATAACTTTTTTCCATCTTTTGGTGAGATGATTGTCACTGTAAAAGTCGGTTCCACAGTAAAAGAAACCGCCAGCTTTGAGCATCTTGAAAACCTTAGATAGTGCAGGTTCCATTGGCACCGAATAGTATAACGATTCCATGGAGAAAATAACGTCAAACTTTCCCGTATGATTCCAGGATTCAAGGTTCGTGGATGTGTATTTTTCCTTTTTGGAGACGCGTTTCGATATGGCTCTTTTTATCATGCTTTTGCTTTTGTCTATTCCCATTGCCTTTTTGCATTTGGGAAGCTGCGCAATTTTTCTGACCACCCAGCCGTTTCCACATCCAATATCCAGGAACGAAAATGGCTTGTCAAAGGAGATACTGCCTAGAAACTTGCCTACGGTCACCCCATGCCCCTCTTCCATCTCTTCGGCCCTTCCGGCTTTTGCCCAGCTGTTAAAGAGGTTAGTAGTTTTGTCCATTCAAGCACCCTTGACAATGTTGAATAGTTGTCGTACAGCAAGCATTGGATGGTGTGTTGCTAATTTTACCATTTTTGCCACAGTAAAGTCTGCTCTTACAAAGTCCAAGAATTCATCTGCAGTAAGATTACTGATAATGTCAATCTCTTTGTCCCAGTCATCATCAGACAGTGCTAGCCATTTGGCTTGAACTCTATGTGCAGATTTTATTTTTGGTTCTATTTCCTTTTTCCACGTTTCTTCATATTTCTGTAATGTCTCTTCTGAAGTATCGCCAGACTTGATAGCTTTACTAGCTGTGTCTCCCGCAACTCGTCCATATTTGATTGCGTATCGAATTCCTTCCAACACCAGTGGATTTGCCATACCAGCAGTGTCACCGACCAAAATTAAATTATCATAAACTGTCTTGCGTGAGAGCCCTTCGTTTGGAATTAACCCATAATGAAATTCCTTCTTTGTTATCTTTCCCAAATCCTTGATTGGACCAACTTCTTCTTCAATTAATTTGTCTAGCCTTTCAGTAGGATCCACATCAGATTCTGGCTTTCCTACTCCAACTCCAATACGTACTAGATTTCTTCCTAGTGGAAATATCCATGCATATCCAGCAGGAGAATACATCTGTCCCACCATCAACCACCACGTATCTTCCTCCACATTTTCAGCCTCTACCTCATATTCTGCACCGACACCAAATCTTTTCCACTGCTCTACGAGACCAAGTGATTTTGAAACAACTGATTGGAAACCACTAGCGTCTACCACAATCTTTGCCCGAAAAATCATTTCATTTCCTTGTGATGATGCCTTTACCCCAACAACCTTTCCATCTTCTGTAATCACATCGGTTACATTCGTATTAACAAAAATTTTAGCTCCAGCATTTTTTGCCTGTTCTGCCAAAAATCTGTATGTCTTTCGTACGTCTAGAACAGCAGCCTTTGCTTGCTCGTCACTGATTGAAACTTGGTTCTTTGGCGAACAAAAGTTGTATGTCCTGATTGGATTGTAGCAGTCCTCTGGAATGCCAAATTCCTTTGCATAGTCAATCCATGTTACACCACTGGTCCTTACAGTTTGTGCCACAGTTTCCTCCTTTTCCAATAATGCAACATTAGTGCCATTTTTTGCAGCAGTATATGCAGCTGATGAGCCTGCAGGTCCAGCCCCTACCACAATTACATCATATTCATTATCAGACAATCATTCACTTCTATAGCCATACCATTTTATTTTTATTGGAGACAGTTACTAGTTCCATAAATGTACGTACCAGAAATTCTGCAGAATAGGACATATCTACTCACAATTATTGCTCTGATAACCACCTTTGCAGCATTAGGTCCATTCTTCCTTGAGGAGATTACTCTCCAGTTAGTAGCACATGAAACTCTTCATGTTGCAGCAATCACTTTTGGTATTTTCCTTACCATACTAAGTTTCACGGCATATTCTTCAACAAAAAATCAAAACATGATTTTTACAGCACTTGCATTCATAACCTTCACAATTCTTTCAATCTTCCTTCTTGAAGAAGACTTGAACTCTGACCGTCTACAACACCAGGATGCAGTTTGGGTAGATGTTTTGCTTACACTGATGATTGGATTTTTCGCGTATCTGTCTTGATAATTAGAGCAGAGCTGCTCTTGTCAATATACATGCTCTTAACATCACCGTCGCTGATTGTCCAGTCAAGTTGATCAATCAAGTCGCTACCTGATGATGCATAAGATGGTGTGCTCTTCATTGGCACATATGCAGGTGGCTTCTCTTGTATCATTGGAGGAGGACTAGGTGGTGCTTGCTGTACAACTGGTGCACTTGGTGCACTAGGTGCTGGCTGCGTTACTGAAGGCATTTCGTCGCCCATTGGTATAACTCCAGTAAAGCCTATTCCAATAGCTAGAGCAACGGCAGTAATACCAATGGCTATACCAATGCCCATTTTATCCGCGCCTCTTCTTTTTGGTGCGGCGGATGAACCTGCTGAACCTGAGTCAGTTGATCCTTCCCATCCTTTTGGCATCGCTCCACCTTCAGTCATTATATTGAAAAATCATGATTCGTATGATAAGGATGCCGGTATCAAAACTAATTTTGTTTGATTGTTGTACCAATTTAATGTAATATTCATGATTAGACTAGTGCCTAACCTCTTTTTTTTTTCAAACTTTTAATTTAAATAATCTTAGTATGACTAAAAAAATAATATGACGTCCAACCGGGAAATCATAATCGAAGTTGTTGAGAAACACCCAGGTCTACGTTTTCACGAACTGCAAAAAGAGACTAGACTTGCAAATGGGACTCTTCAGCATCATCTATCCAAGCTATTATCTGATAATTATCTCAGCACAGTACATACGTATAAGAATCCAAGATATTTTCACAAAGAACTGGAAACTACTTCTGCTGTTATAATTAACAGATTAAGACAAAACACTACATCAAAGATCATCAAATCATTGTTAAAAAATGGATGCATGTCTTTTGGTCAGATTGTTAAAGAATCAAAAAGAACAGCTGGAACTGTCTCAATTTACAAAAACATGCTTTTGGAAGATAAGATCATTACAGGTGATACCAACGATTGTGAAGTTTGTCCAGAGATGGCTAATAAAATCAAATATAGATTAACTAACCCAGAGCAAGTTAAGGACATAGTGGAAGAATATGGCAAGTCATCTTTGCAAAAATCAGCAGACAATTTGGCTGATGTATTTTTGTCTATAAAATAATAGAATATTATTTCTTGAGTACAGGCACGTCCTTCTCATCGTTTGCCCTTTCAGTATCCATAGGCTCACTATGCTCCTCATCACGGTGCATATAGCTATGATTCTCACCCTCCTTCTTTCGGCAGAAATTTTCGTGTACCTTAATCATCAGCTTCAAGGTATCCTCATTCTCGTGAAATTCCCGCTTTCCACATTGCTCACAAACAAATTCAGGCATGAAATTCAGCCATTTCTAATGTATTTATTTTATTCCTATTGACTATCTAGAGCATGGTAGAGTTTGATTTTACAGCATTTGGTGTCTGGTCTACCATCACAGTAGTAGTAATAGTAATCACCGGTGTGGTCTACAGGTCATATCGTAGAAGGCGAAATGAAACATCTCCACCTTGAGAAAAAGGGAATTCGTGGATTGGCAATTGCTGAGAGCTTCTCACAAGACTCGAAAAAATCCGTTCTGTCAGGAATAGTAATGTCGACGGATCTAACCATTGACGGATTTGTCATGGGCCATTCAACGGTCGGCGGGGATGACGCAACAGATGCCATACTAGATATGTACAAAAAACTTGCCAGACCAGACGTCAGTTTTCTTCTGATATCTGGAATTGTAATCTCGCTTTACAACATAATTGATCTGAAAAGAATCTCGGAGGAGACAGGGCTGCCGGTCATCGGAGTAACATATGAAGAATCAGACGGAATCGAGGATGCGATAAAGCATCACTTCCCAGATTCATACGAGTCAAAACTTGCAGAATATTCTAATCTTGGTTCACGCGAAAAGATCAGCTTACACACATCACATGACCTGTACATACGAAACGAGGGATGCACGCTATTGGAGACTAAGCAGCTCCTTGACAAAATAACACTACAAGGTTCTGTACCAGAACCATTAAGGATTTCACAACTACTGGCAAATACGCTTTTGAAGGCTAAATTCTGATTTTACTTCTAGCGCGAGTTCTTAGTTTCATCTTGCAGCATGGACATCTGCTTTCTGATGTTACAAAGTATGCAGCGCAGAGTGTACATCTCTTATGTCCGGTAGAATACTTTGGCTGCTTTGTAGCGATTCTTACTCTAAATTGGTCACAAATTCCCCTGCAAGTAACGCCCATTACCGATCATGATTTTACGAGTTTTAATACCTTTACAAAAAAATCAATCTTAAGACAATTTTTTGATGTAGGCTAAAATACCAGTATAGTCTATTTCCCCAAACCCAGCCTTCACAGCCTCAGCGTAAATCTCGTTCGCACGCTCAGCCATCGGAAGAATTGCGCCAGATTCCCTTGCAGTTTCTGTGATTATCCCCAAGTCCTTCTTCAGGTTCTTTAGGGTGAACGTAGGCTCAAATTCGCCCTTGATCATCTTGTGCGCCTTGTTTTCACTCATTCCAGTCTTAAAGTAGGTTGAATTTAGTATCTCCAGAAACTTCTCCGGCTCAAATCCAGCCTTCTTTGTCAGAGTAATTCCCTCAGACAGTGCCAGTGCCAAGAGTGAGATTTGCAGATTCATTGCAATTTTGATGCTATGGGCGCTGCCGCTCTTGCCAAGGAAAAACACCTTGTTTGCGATTGTATCAAACACCTCCTTGTACTTGTCAAAAACATCCTTGTTGCCAGACCCCATGAGTACCAACTTTCCATCAATGGCCACATTTGGTCCTCCCATCACCGGGATCTCCAGCGAATCTATTCCTTCCTCGCCAAGTCTTTTTGAATTTTTTATTGCGCTATTGGGATTTATCGTAGACATGTCAGCAACCACCAAACCATCATGCTTTCCAGAAACTATTCCGTTTTTTCCAAATAGTACCTCATCAACAGCATCAGCATCCTTAACGCATGTGATAACCAGCTCCGACAACTCTGCAACATTTTTTGCCGTATCAGAGATAACAGCACCATTCTTCTCAAGTTTTGACGTCTTTGATTTTGTCCTGTTATAGCATGCCAGAGAATGACCAGATTCTAGTAGGTGAAGTCCAACTGCCTCGCCAAGCATGCCAGTTCCAACAAGTCCAACTTTCACCATGGTATGAACAATGCAGTGGAAATTATGTATGTTATCTTATGATCGAGACTCTATTTTACAACTAGATAAAATCCGACAGATTTGTCCTCTTCTTAACATAGTAGACAGATAGACAATCATGGGAGAGATTCGGGACGTGCTCCTAAAATCATTAAAGGACAACCCAGAAGTTCTAGAAAAACTAGAGATGAACGAATCCGACGAGAAGATCAAGGCAATTTTACAGTTGATTCTAAAGGAGATTCAGGATGACCCTGAATACTCTGCTGTGAATCACTAGCCTCAAATCTTCTTAATAGGATTATAATGCAGATATTACAAGGCGATTTGAAATGGATTCGTCGGAAACATTCGGCATAGAACATGGTTTTGCGGAGAAGGCTATAGAGTGGATGAATGACCAGGCAAAAAAGCGCAAATCAAAGTTTGAGGCAAGATTATACAATTATGAAATAACGACACAAAATTTTGGCAAATTTGAAATGTTCTCATGGATTGGAGATGTCAAAGAAGCTAGAAGATTAATCATAAGGGCAAGCAAGCATTTCAAAATGAAAGTGATTGAGGGAGGTTACAAGCCAAAGGATAAGGCCTTCAAAAGAAAAAAATCGGATTATGCCATGGTTCGGAAAGGTGAGAGGACAGTTGGCCATCTGGAATTTTCTGCATCTGCCCTTGGCGGCATGTGGAAGGTGGAGAACGAAGAAAGAAAATAGATCCGCGTTGATCGTTTTCAGAGTTTTTTGATCCAAGAATTTTCCAGTGACTTTTCTAAAGTACGAAATTCGGACGATTCACTAATAAACAATAATGCCTTAGAGAGTACACAAATCAAAGAAAACCCACAAATTTGGGGAGCATCGTGGAGTTTCCTTCGATCTGTGTCTAGCTTGTGCTTGATCCATGTTGTAAATAAATAGGATCATTTTTTGCGATCATGCCTAATTTTTTCATGTTTTTAGCTTTATACGCTCAAATTCATGGTTTATACATAGTGTTTTTTTGAGGATATGACAGTATGGAAAATGGCACCGTAAAATGGTTCAACCAAAGAAAAGGATTTGGTTTCATCGAGCGAGAAGGAGAGGAGAAAGACCTCTTTGTCCACAAGACTAACGTCGAGGGCGATATTCGCGATGGAGACAAAGTCGAATTCGAAGTAGGAGAATCAGAAAAAGGCCCAAGCGCAACTAAAGTAAAACGAGTAGAGTAAGATTAGTAATTTTTAAGTTAATTTTCTTAATTTCTATAAAGTAACTAACTTTACAGTATCCATCCTTTTATTTTTTTGAAAGTCCCTAGTGATAGTGCTAATTGAATCCGCGTCACCCTTTAGCATAAACAACTCCATGCATTTTTCTCCCTCTATCTTGCTGTGCATGTGAGTCGTGATCAAATCCTCAAAGCTGTGCTTTATTCCGTTTACCTGGTCATCATATTCATCATTGTGTACAACAAGCAAAATTGCGTTGATGTTTCCAGAGAGGTTTTGGTTCTGCTTTTCCTCCGCCACAAAACTTCTGATGCCAGCCCTTATCGCATCTGACCTTCCGGAGAATCCCATCGACTTTTGGAGGTTGTCAATTTCCTTGAGAATTTCCGCAGTTAGTGAAATTGAGACAATTGGCACGAGTAGATTGTTATTAAGAAATATAAAAATTTTAACTAAATGTTATTAACTTTTTATAGATTTATTAATAATCCACGCCTAGTTTTTGCATGATAATAGACATCCAGAATCTCTCTATTGACTACTCTGGAATCAAGGCATTAGACAACATAAGCTTTGGAATTGATGAAGGAGATTTTTTGGGCATCATTGGACCAAACGGCGCAGGAAAATCTACGCTGTTCAAATGCATGCTTGGACTGCACACGCAGTATGACGGAACAATCAAGGTATTTGGTAATGACATACGTGACTCGAGAAAATATCTATTACAGATAGGATACGTACCACAGAAACCAGTTGTCGACAGAAACTTTCCGGCAACTATTAGAGAAGTTTTGTCAATGAGCCAAAACTCTAATGATCCAAAAAAAGTAGACGAGGCATTACAAAAAGTTTGGATGCACGAGCTTGCTGACAGAAGAATTGGAGACCTGTCAGTTGGACAACAGCAGCGTGTCTTCATTGCCAAGGCATTGGTCAACTCTCCAAAGATCCTAGTTTTGGATGAGCCGGTTACTGGCATTGATCAATACAACCAGGATCTCTTCTTCCAGATTTTGGGCGAGTTGAACAAAAAAGAAAAAATTTCAATCATATGGTCATCACACGATTTAGACGCAGTGGAGAGGCTTGCCAACAAGGTAGCCTGCCTCAACAGGACACTATTCTTCCATGGTGTTTCCGAGGAGTTCTTTTCAGACGATGAAATGCTCAAGAAATATTCAGAGACTTCGATGCAGATGCACATGCATCACCACTGATCTAAAATGGCTTTTGAATTCTTACTAGAGCAGTCAGTACAATACGCCCTAATCTCAGGCATAGCGATTGCGTTATTCTGCAGTTCGGTGGGATTATTTCTAGTTCTCAGAAAATTTGCCCTATTTGGAGACGCTTTGGCACATACCGCATTTGGAGGCGTGGCATTTGGCCTGTTTATCGGAGTTTATCCTTTGTGGGCCGCATATGTCATATCGATACTTGGCGCGTTAGGCCTCACAAAACTTCGTCAGAGATTTGATATTTCTGGTGATGCGGCGGTTGCAATACTACTGACAACCGGAATAGCTGTTGGAATTATACTGTTTAGCATAACCGACACTGATCTTCATCTTGATGATGATCATGTGGAAGAAATGGGCGGTATTGAAAATGTTGAGGAATCCCATGAGGAGCATGAGGAACACGAGGAACATGAGGAGCACACTATGGATGACTTTAGGGACATGACACATGCCCATGATATGGAGGAATTCCTGTTTGGTTCCATTTTGAATATCACGCCAGAAAATGTCATAACAATCTTTGTTCTGTGCATAGCTATCCTAGTAATTCTGAAACTCATCTACAAAAAATTACTCTACACAACATTCTCTGAAGAGCAGGCCAGGGTATCTGGAATACCTGTTGAGAAAATCAATTATCTATTGATTGGAATGTCTGGCGTAGCGGCTGTCACATCTATGCAGCTAGTCGGAGTATTGCTTGTTTCGGCATTATTTGTAATCCCAAATGTTTCAGCTATGCTTTATGGGCGTTCTTTCAAACAGACAATTATCCTTTCAGTGTTCTTTTCACTGTTTTCTGTTGTTATGGGCATCATCATAGCATATCCCTTTGGTATAGAGCCATCAGGATGTATCGTACTACTTGCAATTGCAATTTTGATGGGCTCTCTCGTTGCGAAGGGTACTGGGATGGTAAAGACGGCTGGGATAGTGGCAAAACGTGCCTAGAAAATAGTGTAGCGATCAGATTTATCTAACTCTACACTATGAGAATATCATGATCGCTCCTTATGATGACGCGACTCAAAAAGAATGGAAGGAAAGAAAGGACAAAATCGAGGGCTACTACCGCGAGATGGGTCAGGTGGGTACGCCAAGCAATGAAAAAGTCAGTTCAATTATCGTTGCAAATTCGGGAGACAAACTGGTTGTTCAATTTAGCGATGGGGACGGCATACTCTATGAAATAATCGAGGACCTGGTAAATCCTTTGAGAATGGTTCAGACCTTGTCACATGACGATATTGAAAAATTTAAGAAATTAACAAAGTAGAACTAATTTAGCGATTTAATATATTCCTGAAGCTTTTGCTTCTTTTCTTCAAGTGTTAGAGGAAGATATTCCTGGAACATTTGTTTCATCTCTGTCTTTTTTTGTGCCTTTTCGTCATCAGACATTGTATCCCATTGCATCTTCATCTGCATAAAGTGAATAATCATGGCGGCTCTGTCCTGTATTGATAATGATTTGTATGCTTCACCCATCTCCTTGAACTGGCGCTTCTTCTCTGCTATCTGCTCGTCAGTCATTCCTTTGTAGTAGTCTTTCATTTTTTCATTGTATTTTTCATTTGAAGCCTTCTTGTGGCTGTAATCCTTTTTTATCATATCAGAGACATAGAGTGCCTCGCCGTTTCCTGCGTCAACTAGTACTTTGTAATACACATGGTCTTCAGTAATCAACATGACTTTGTGGACAAGAAATCCGTTGACATTTGACAATTTTGCATACATTGCCTTTCCATCCGAAACAGAATTCTCACCAACTGCCATTGCGACAGATAGAGCAATTGTATTTTTTTGACCAAAGTCATCTCCAGATGAAATAGGAATAGTTCCTTGTATTTCCGGATAGTTGAATTTGTCCCATTCTGCAAAGGCGGGAACTGTTAGAATTGATATCGAAAACGCGCCAATCACTAAGATTGCTGCAATTGTGATTTTTGCCGTATACTTCATGTTTTACCAATTTTTGCATTCTATAAAAAACAATCCTATGACTTGTTCATAGTGGAAACTTGACTAGTGCAGCCAACGAGGCAGTTTCTTTATCGCGTGAGAGATAGAAACCTTACCAGGTCCGGCAACTATCACAACTAAGCATGATGCAAGCAATATTAGATCAAATTCAAATCCGCGTTCTCCGGTTAAACTACCAGCTTGTTTGACAAAGAATATTGCGCCAAGCATGACTATCGCAAGTAGGGAAGCAGACATCCTCGTACAAATTCCTATTAGGAGTAGTATACCTGGAACCATTTCTGCCAGTGCAATTGGAATTTGCATCTCAGCAGGAAGTCCAAGCCCTCCTGTCAAAAATCCGACAAATCCCTCATTAAACTTGCCAGCTCCATGCACGATGAAAATTACACCAATTGCTGCACGCATACCCATATTGGCAATGTCATGAAGTTTGTTCTGGCCTAGACTTGCGTCCATGCTCAATTTTTTTTAATGTTATAATAAACTAAATGGTTGTATAATCAAACTTATTTTGACTCTGATTCTTTACGCTTCTTCCTGCCAATCATAAAGAGAACCCAACCGCCAGCAAGACATGCTACACACAGGATAGCGATTAGTTCATTCATGATCTAATAAAACATGAAGTTATGTTATTTTTAATTTCTTTTATGACTTTGAAAACATTCGCTACAATAGACTGGCTTGTCTCCTTTTGGCTCGAATGGAACTTCACATTCCTTACCACAATCTCCACAAGTTGCCTTGTGCATTTCTCGTGGTCTTCGGTTAAATCCACCTCTTCCGCCAGAGCCTCCTCTGCCGCCAAATCTTCCGCCACCTCTGCCACCTGAGCCTCCTCGGCCAAATCCGCCACCTCGGTTTTGTGGTTTATGTTTCTGGAAACAGTCACCACAGTAAACTGGCTTATCTTGTCGTGGCTCAAATGGGACTTGGCATTGTTTGCCACAATCTCCACAAGTGGCATCGTGCATTTCTCGGTCTCCTCTATATGACATGTTGCTTACGGATTTTAACTTCCATACCGTTAATTATACTTAGAGGAAGAAAACACAGTAATCATGCAAAAATCGCTCTCTATCTCTGAGTTAAGCAAGATTTTAGAGACAACAAACGAACGTGACTTGTTCATAGTAGGCCATATCTATATTGAAAACACAATAGATAGAATCTTAGAAAAACGATTCAATATTCCTTCAAAATCAATTGATAGTACGCGGTTTACAACAGACCTCAAAATGGATGTACTATCAGAATCTGGTCTGATCAAAGGTAACGTCAAAAAAAACATCGGATTGATAAATAGTATCAGAACTAGATATGCGCATAAGTTGGAACCTAATGAGCAAAGGATTGGTAATTACATCAGGGAGTTAAACTATCTTGGTTATACACCAAAGATAGGTGGAAGTAAAAAATTTGAAAAATACAGGCAATGCGTACTAAAAACATACTCGGCTTTAGATAAAATAAAAAACAGATGAGAAGTAATGTCTGACGAAAATGAAAGAATTGATGGGATAAAGCAGTATATTGATGCAACAATTACTGAGATTGATGATCATACTGAGACTATGGAAAAACTATTCAAGATGGACAAGAGTAAGGACAGAGAACTGTATGAGATTATCATCAACTCGTACGAACGACACAGGAATACATTAAAACGTATTCAGAAAATGGTCGAAGGAGGTAAAGTAGAGAGTGGTCTCTATACTCTTAGTACAAAATCAGAGATAGACATGATCAAGGAAAGACTTGAAAAACTAGAAAATGCCAAATAATAAAACACACTAAATGCGGAGTATCATATGTGGTATCTTTGGGCTATGATTGGTTGTGCTGGGCTTTGTTTAGGCATACCATTATTCCTTGTTTATTGGTCTGATAAGAAAAAGAAAAGGGCATTTGAGAAAAAAAAGAAAAGTTCAGACGATATGACTGATTTGGATCATTATTGAGATTAATTCATAAACTCGGTAATCTCAGTAAAAACATGTCTGACTCTATTGCCTCTGAACTTTTCCAAAAATGGGTAAATACAATAAAAGATGGTGACGCAAATCAAGTTGTCAACCTTTACCATGAAGATGGAATATTGCTTGGGACATTTTCTGACAAGGAAAGGGTTGGTCATGAACTTATTCTTGAGTATTTTGAGAATTTGTTAGAATCTCCCGTAGAAGTAGAGATTGTATCGGAGCATCCTATTGTTTTTGAGTCGGCTGCTGTAAACTCTGGTCTTTACAACTTTATAACAAAAGGCAAGACAATCAATGCAAGGTTTTCGTTTGTTTATCAGAAAGATAATGACGAATGGAAGATTGTTTCACACCATTCTTCAGTAATGCCTGAAACTGATTAGATTATACTTAAAGGAATAAAATATTTCATTATATTATGGGACTATTTGGAAAATCTAAAGAAGAAAAAATTGCCGAATTTAAAGAAAAACAATCTATGTTGAATGGCAAGGAGCTTAAAAAACTCTTAAAGATCTTTAAGGAAAATCGAGACGAAATAGAAAAGCGTACAGGCAAAAGACCAGAGATAGATGATACTACAAAACTGTTTATGCAAAAAGTTCTAAACGTCTGGCTATCTGAGGGGAAAGACATTGACGATGAAAAGTTTTGGAATGCAGTGGATTATAACAAACAGTTTGATTATCCTGTTGAATACTACGAAAGACGAAGCAAAAACTAGCTAAATATTCCTAGACTTTACCGAATGATAGTTCTGTTTCCTGATTCTTATTTTTTAGTTCCTGAACTTTTTCTCTCAATTTGCGAATTTCAACTATGTCGTATGGTCTGTTGAATTCTACCTTATGAAGCTCATGTTCGAGTTTGTCAAGTTCATCATGGTCTGCCATGAAAAACCTAACTAGTGCCTCTATTTATAGAAAATGAAATGAAAAAATCTGAGCTTAGAGAACTTGTTGCCAAATGGAGGGATCTAAAAAGAAAGTCAAAAAATCATGATCATTCTGAGGAGATCAAGATGATTGAACATCGATATTATCATGAAACTGGCAGTAGACTTGAGGATGAACTTGATGGGAAGGGATTACATGATTTTTACCGTCATACGACAAAACTGATCAAGTGACTAGATTTTTGGACTGTCTGTAGGAATATTTTCTATAAAGTAATACTCAACAAATCCGCCAGCCAATAATAGACCTACTAGAATAGCAATTTCAATCCCAATTATACGATAATCTGGACGAATAGGCATTCTTTTGATCATTTTATGGAGTATCATGTAGCTACGTGACATGGCTATAGAATAGGCTGCAACCTCCATTAATCCAAAGGGAGACATGAATAGGATAGTCAGAGATGGGACATTTGCCAGCATTGGGCTTGCATCCTTTAGAACTGAAAATGCCATTCCCGTAGAAAATGCAGCAAATGCACCCCACGCTATGCCAAATCCTGGAATGAACATTGGCAGTGCAAGTGTTGTATTATGTGAAAATATCCCAACTGCATCAATATTACCAATCAACGTTTCGAATTGCTCAAGAATTATTTTACTCTCTTCTTCAGAAACCTGAACCTCCGCACCAATTGCAAATGATGCAGAAAAAATTCCAAGAAAGACAAAGAATAAAACAATACGGTTAAGCATCTGTCAAACAAAAATCATTAGAACACTTGAATGTTTTCAAGAAAAGAATTACCACTTGAAGACAGAAAAAAATCTGTCTTTATGGTATTATAGGGTTTATTCTTGGGCGTTAATTCTAGAATTTGCCCCGCGTTACCCTCAACACGCTTGATAATATTACGTCATTCTAGTATATAGATGCGATCTATAATTTCTATATAGGACAGGCGTGGGATGCGTAAATTCTAGTTTTTTTATGAGGTATTCATAGAAATAATCATGAATTCAATCTGTCCAAAATGTAAAAGAGATCTAAGATTGCATACACGAAAGGAGTTAGTGAAGTGTTCTTTGAAATATTGGGTATCAGATTGGAAGAAGGAGGATTAAAAATTATGAAAATAGTTCATGCAAGTCCAGGCTTTGGCCTGAAGCTTACACAAGAACAAACTATAGAGTTTCTTACAAATAAAAAACTAAATCTTCTTCTTGGTACGGTTGACAAGAACGGTGATCCATTCATACATCCTGTATGGTTTTTGTATGAAAATGAAAAGCTGTATGTGGAAACATCAAAGACATCAAAGAAAGTTCAAAACATTCAGCATAAGGATACGGTTTACTTTTGCATTGATGATGAAAACATTCCATATATGGGCGTTCGAGGAAAAGCTTCGGTAAAAGTTTCTACAAATGTTGAAGACAACATACCTATTGCAGAAAGAATTATGATAAAATACACTGGAGGTTTAGAAAATAAAGTTGCAAAAATTTTAATGGATGGAGTAAGAGCAGGTCAATCAACAATATTGGAAATCAATCCGTTATACTATTCTACGTGGGATCACAGTGATGCTTGATCAAATTACTGCGTGGTAAAAAATCTATATTATAACTTCCAATATTTTTCAATTTGGCTTATTCTTCTTCTTCTTCCTTTTCGTCGTGGTCTGCGGTGCTTCTGTTTGGCCTAATTGGTATGTAGATTTTTGTCATTAGATATGATATTGTGAAAAGACTGACGGATAGGAGACAAGGTTATCAAAGATTGTCTAAATAGTTATTTTGAATAGATCCTTTGGAAATCAGTAATAATTTTGATACTAATCAAACAATTTTTTCCAGTTTTGTATTAAATTCAAAGCATTGATTCTATCGTTGCTGCAAAAACAGAGTATGGCTGTGAGCCAGAAAATTGCTCCCTTTTTCCATCTTCTGAAATTATGATAAATGTTGGGGTAGACTGTACATCATTTTTTACAGCTTCATCATAGTTTGCCTTTACACGATTTTTATATTTTGAAGAATCCATACAATCGTTAAACTCATCAATATTCATATCAAGTGAAAATGCAAACGAGTTTAGTCTGTCTCGATCAGCCCATCCACTGTCAGGATGTCCATCTTGAAAAGTGTAAAGTATTTCATGGTATTCCCAGTATTGACCCTGATCTTCTGCACAGTAGGATGCTTGCGCAGCAATTGGTGAGTCACGACCCAAAAATGGTAGATCAACAAAAATTAGTTTTGCTTTTCCTGTCTCGATATAATTATCAATAAGTGTATCTCTTGTTGTGTGGAACCAAGCATAACAAGCTTCACATTGATAATCACCAAACTCAACTATTGTAATAGGAGCACTTTCTGAACCTAGTATGGGTGAACCATTCTCAAATTCTTGTTGTGGTTCTTGTTGTGACGCAAGGAATCTGTCTTGCGCTACTTTCTGTGTTTCAAGAAGTGTAGCATAGTATGTAGAAAAACTGATAATCACAACTGCTACGATAACAACAAATGCAACAGAAACTACAAGTTTTTTGTTCATTTTGAATTAGATTTTTTTTGCCTAAATATATCCGTGATTTTTTGTACTGCGCTATCAATTGGACAAGATTCACAGTAAACTCCATGTTGCCTCTGAAAATGTTTCTCTAGTCCCTCTTTGCTAAAAAATGAGGCACCACATTCACCACAGAGATGTTGCGATCGCGGATGACTTCCACTAGACATGTCTTACATGGGGATTTTATGAATATAAACAGTCTAGTGAGTATATTATTAGAGAATTTAGTTATTCATCTACAAATAATGTATTTTGACATGATTGTTATGTTCCACCTCATATCTAGTCACATGGCCACAATGTGCGCAAGAGAACATTTCACCGGCAGATTTTGCTAGGCGCTCAATTTTTTTACCAAAGAGAGATTTTATCGTAACAATATCTCCATTTGCAATCACACCAAAGTTACGACTCTCCCCTATCGATTCTAGGAATTCCTTGATTGACGTGATAACTTCATTTTGATTAACAGGCTCATCATCCATAATGGGAGCCAGAACAAATTGGTGTAATTTCATTGCAGGCATAGCTGCGACCTGATCTGAAACATATATCGCGAGTTCGTGAAGTATGGATTCTACATCCCTACAGTCTACGGTAATCATGTGGATTGACAAGAACTAGCACCATTTATTTTTGCTGCTAAATGTGCCAGTCACCAATACTTAGTCAATAGTATTCTATTCAAAGAAGATATCATCATTATCTTCCTCTAATATGTGTGAAAATATCATCAAATTTTTCAAGTACTGAGATAAGGGAGAGAATTCAAAACAGTTGGCAAGAATACCTCTCAAAATACGGAAATCTTTTTGCATCAGATTCAATAGAAGGTTCTAGTCCGCCGTCAGTTTTTGTCGGTTCATACGGCTATCCTAAGGTTGGCGTGGGACCAATGTTACCACCTATACATGGTGATACTACATTACTTGATAAACCAGAACAGTGGATTGGAAAAAGCCTAGAAGAAATTGTGAATTTTAGATTAAATCTAGTTAGGGGCGTGCAAAAAATATCTATAGAAAAAACAGAAGGAAGATTCATTGAAAATCTTCATGAAGTTGCTATGTCTTCCCGTTCAATTGACTCTGATTTAGAATTTCATAAGACTACATTTCCAACTACTACTATAGACGGACAAAACCCACCATTCGGTCCCATAGGTGATATAAAATCTGCAAAGTTTTCATCTGGAAGAGCAGAAAAAACAATTGAGCGAGCTTACTATGATCATGATCTAAAAACAAACGATGCAGTACTTGCATTGTATAACAGCGGTATTGAGATTTCAAAAATTCAAAAATGTTTCAGTGTTGGAATGTTTGGCAAAGAAAGAAGACTTGTTCCAACAAAGTGGAGCATAACAGCTACTGATGATATCATATCAAAATCACTTGTATCTGAAGTTTTAGAGTTTGATCTGATTGATTCATGTAGAGTTTTTTCACATGATCATTTAGGAAATATGTTTTCAATTATTTTATTTCCACATCGCTGGATTTTTGAAATGCAGGAAGCATGGCATGACGGAGGTAGCATAGGATTTGGTTCAGATATTGAAGATGCCAGGGGAATTGATCATCCACCAGCGATAGCCGGTGCATATTTTGCGGCAAAGCTTGGAGTAGCAGAATATCTTGTTGCGAAAAATATACAAGCTGCTGTCCTTGTTTTACGTGAAATTAGACCGGAGTATGCTGTACCTGTAGGTGTGTGGCAGATTAGGGAGGCAGTACGTGCTGCAATGAGGAAAGAACCATTGATTGTAGAAAATTTTGACGATGGAATTACTTTTGCATCAAAAAGGATGAGCATAAGTAAATCCGAATGGCTTTCTAGGGGCACATTACTTAAAATGTTGAGGCAGAAATCAATTTCTGATTTTTTTTAGATACATCATGTTAACTCAATAGTATAGCGTATTTATTGAACAATCTTTGAATCACAATAATGCATAGGAACACAATTTTTGCTATATTGTTAATCGCTAGTCCTATCATATTTGTATTCATTGCGTATTCGGACACATTTAGTATGAGTTGGAATCAGGGCCGTGGAGGATTTTTGTTTGGACTTGCATTTATTGTTGCAGAAATTGTTGGGATAAAATTTGTAGTGCAAAAAAACCGTTTAATTTTTGCAATTCCGTTAGTTATCGTTACAATGAGTTATTTCATTGCATTAGATTTTGGATTGCATGATTACATCTTGGATGCGGCTCCTGCATTCAATGTTGTAGGTTGTGATGTTAAAAACCCTCAGGGTTGTATCTATTCCTGGGGATGGCTATGGGATTTTGTAGTAATAACAATTTTTGCAGTTTCTGCCGCTATACTTTTCTTTGGTAAAAAATGGATTAGAATTGTTATTGCTGGACCAGTTTTTCTTGGTGGTAGTGCAATAATTCTATCATTAGACACATTTTTCCCATTTGATACACTAGGTCCATTGCAATATTTTGTTCCACATTTGGTTCAAACAAACATTTGGATAATTAATGCACTTGAACTTGGCATTGCTACTGGAAGAGACAATCTTATGTTTTTGTCAGGTGATCATGGTAATTTTGTATTACAAGTATTTTGGCCATCAGCTGGAGTACATAGTATTATCATCTATTCTCTTGTAATGATGGCATTTTTGCTTAAAATGAATATTCCACGAAACAGGAAAGCTATGTACTTTGGTTTAGGGATAATCGGAACAATCACAGTTAATCTGATCAGAATTTTTTCACTTTCAGTATTTGCATTAAAGGTTTCAACAGATCCAGTTGAATTTGAAGAATATCATTCAATTGCTGGAGAAATAATGTTTTTGCCGTGGTTGTTTATCTTTTTGCTTGTTGTAACTGCAATTGAAACAAAACGAATGAAGGCAAAAGAGGCTTAATGTATTAGCGGAAAGAGAAAAAAGGATGAATATACTATCAATTTTAGTTGTCTATTCAAATTCTTCAGTATGAGTTCTTAGGTCCAATAAAACTATCAGAATGGGGTCCACCGATGGATAAAGTGGTATACATAATTTTTTATAAAAATAAAGATGTTTTTAATATGATTTATGTCGGTGAATCAGACAAAACCGAATCACGTGATTTCTTTACAAAGAATGACCAGTTTAAATGCTGGCTATCGTATGTTGGTAAAGAAGAGAATCTGTACCTTTCAATTTATCCAATGTGGGAATCTAGTGTTTCTCAACGAAGGATGCTGGTAAAAAAAGTGATCTCCAAATACAAGCCAGTTTGTAATGACGATGCTTCTGAAAATGGGTCAAATATATCACAAGTAACTGAACCAGAACCTGAACCAGAACCTGAACCAGAACCTGAACCAGAGTCAGTTTAATTCTTATTTTTTATTTTAAACATCTCTAATGTAACAAGATCTATTGCTTTTTTAATATGTTCAAATTCCTTAAACAGAGTTATCTCTCCTTGTACAAGCGTTTTAAGGACACTGACGATTGATTTTTGATATTCATCAGTGGACGAAACTTCAAGACCATTAACTCTTGACACCATGTCTTCTAGTTCTTTTATTATACTATCAAGTGGAATGTGTTTTTTCATAGAAGTTCCTCATCAATTTTTTTTATGGCATCAGAATATTCTTTACAATTACACGATGGTATCATACACTTTCCGCGTTTTAGTAACGAATTATTATTAGTATTTTCATGAACCTCATCGGTGTGATGGCATCTAATACAATTCATGAATTTATGATTTAAAACAGGTATTTTAAGGAATAAGAATAGCACGTGCATCTATCTCTGAATTTTTAAGTTTCAGCAGAACTTCATTTGCTTGTTCCAATGGGAAAGACTCAGTTATTACTTCTAATTTCTTCAAATGCTAAAAAATTAGGAATCTTGCCAACAGTAGCAATAACTACGGTTCCACCCTTTTTGATTGACTTGATTGCAGTATCTGTTACTTCATCAACTGGAGCAAAAACAATCGCAGCATCAAACAGTCCATATTCTTTCTTTACATTTTCAAGAAACTCATCCTGATTAGAAGAATAAACAAAAACATTATTTGCTCCAAGTTTTTTTGCTACATCAAGATGTTTTTCTTTTCTTGAAATTCCACTAACATCACATCCTTCAACTTTAGCAAATTGTATTGCCATATGTCCAACACCACCTATTCCAAAAATTGCAATTTTTTTATTCTTTTTTGGTTCTGCAGCTTTTACTGCTTTGTAAGCTGTTATTCCAGCACAGAATAGTGGTGCTGCATACTCAGGTCTCATTGCGTCAGGAACCTTTGTTGCAAATTCTTGTTCCACAGTGATGTACTCCGTGTATCCACCCCTCAGTGACTCACCAGTGACATCCATATTTTCACAAAGATACTCCTTTCCTTCATTACAATACTGGCAATTCAAGCATGAGCCAAGCAGTGGTGTTATTCCCACTCTTTCATCCACCTTGAATTTTGTAACGCCATTTCCAATCTCTACTATTTTCCCAACCACTTCATGTCCAGGTACAGTTGGTAATGTAGGAGGCAATCCAATATCCTCCCAATCCCCCTCTATCGAATGTAATTGTGAATGACAAACACCACACGCTTCAATCTTTATCAGAATTTCATTTGGTTTTGTAATTTCATGCCTATCAATTTGTGTGAGTTTTAATGGGTTTGATTCTACGGGACCAAGTTTTGAGAGAACCATAGCACGCATCTTTTCTGGCATGATTTTCAATTTTGGCATTCATTCTTAAATTTTTGTAAAGATAAGAATTAAAATCAGTATAAAATTATTTATCATAATGGATTATCGGCTGACGGATGAGGATAAAGAAAGGATAAAACTGCTTAATGAAGTTTCAAAAAATAGATTTAAAAATTTTAGTCTTGAGCAGCTTATACGATTACAGGAGCTACTAGAAAAGAAAGATTATACCAATCAAAAAAAGGCAGCAAAATCCAAGAAAAAATTACTAAGTCAAATTAATGTAGAAATTTACAAGCGTGACGATGCGGCAATATGGAAATAATATGAGCGAAAATAAGCTTGATAGGGAATCCAGCCCATACTTATTACAGCATGCTAAAAACCCTGTACACTGGTATGCATGGAATGAGGAATCACTTAGCAAGGCAAAAAAAGAAAACAAACCAATCTTTCTAAGCGTAGGATACAGTTCGTGTCATTGGTGTCATGTTATGGCGCACGAATCATTTGAGGATGACGAAATTGCAAAAGTCATGAATGAAAATTTTGTTAACATAAAAGTAGACAGAGAGGAACGTCCTGACCTAGATGATATCTATCAAAAGGTTTGCCAAATGTCAACTGGGCAGGGTGGTTGGCCATTAAGCGTGTTCCTAACTCCTGAGCAAAGACCATTCTATGTTGGAACATATTTTCCCGCTATCGATTCCTGTGCAGACAGCTTGCACAATCATGGATGGAAAAACCAAATGACGTTGAAAAGGCAGCTGACAGTTTTTTACAAAACCTAGATAAACTTCAACAATTTCCTACTCCTTCTGAAATTGATAAGTCAGTACTGGACGAAGCAGCAATTAATCTCTTACAGGTGGCTGATACCACATATGGTGGTTTTGGTCAAGCACCAAAATTTCCAAATTCGTCTAACTTGTCATTCATGTTTAGGTATACAAGACTCTCTGGAATATCAAAGTTCGAAAAATTTGCATTACTAACTTTGAAAAAAATGGCAAGGGGTGGGGTATTTGATCAGATTGGCGGTGGGTTCCATCGTTATTCTACTGATGCAAGATGGTTAGTACCACATTTTGAAAAAATGCTATATGATAATGCACTTTTACCTATAGTTTATTCCGAAGCTTACCAAATTACCAAGGATTATTTTTTTAGAGAAGTTGTGAGAAAAACCCTTGATTATGTTATTCGTGAAATGACATCAGACAATGGTACATTCTTTTCCGCTCAGGATGCTGATACCAATGGGGAAGAAGGTCAAACATTTGTATGGGAAAAACAGGAAATTGAAAAAATTTTGGGTGATAATTCAGAAATTTTTTGTATTTATTATGACGTTACAGATGGTGGCAATTTTGAAGGTAACACAATACTTGCAAATAACATAAGCGCGTCATCTTTGGGGTTCAAATTTAACAAAACCGAGGCTGAAATACAGAACATAGTTTCAGAATGTTCTCATAAATTACTTGAAGCTAGAAGCAAAAGAGAACAGCCTGGAAAAGACGACAAGGTTATAACATCATGGAATGGATTAATGATTTCTGGATTCCTGGCAGGATATAGAATAACCGATGATGTAAATTATTTCGATATGGCAAAAAAATCAATAGATTTCTTTGAAAAAAGTTTCAAGGAAAATAATATGTTGCATAGGACATTCAAAAATAATAACCCAAAATTAAATGGATATCTGGATGATTATGCGTATATGGCAAACGCATCAATTGATATGTTTGAAAACACATCAGAACCAAAATACTTGGCATTCGCAACTGATCTGGCTAACCATTTAATCATACACTTTTGGGATGATTCAACACATGGATTTTTCTTCACATCAGATAGTCATGAAAAACTGATTATACGACCAAAAAATAATTATGATCTTTCTATGCCATCTGGAAATTCAGTTGCCGCACATGTATTACTAAGGCTTCATTATATAACTCAAAATAAGCAATTTTTAGAAATAAGCAAAAAAATTATTGAAGCGCAAGCAACTGCTGCTGCTGAAAATCCATTCGCATTTGGCTATTTGCTGAACGTTTTGTATTTGTATCATCAAAAACCTACAGAAATCACTATAATTAACGATAAAAACTCCGAACTAATTTCAGCATTACGAAAAAAATTCCTACCGGAGTCAATTATGATCACAGTTAGGAATAATCATAATTTGAGTTCATTATCAAAACATGCTTTCTTTTCTGGCAAAGAATTTCAAGATGATAAAACAATTGTATTTGTTTGTAAAAATTTTAGTTGTTCATTACCCCTATCGGATTTATCCGAGATAGAAAAGGAATTCTAAATCTTTTTCAGCTCTACTTCTAATTTATCTCCAACTTGAGGTCTTCCCATCTTTTCATATCGGTTTTTTGGCATGGTAATGGAAATGTTTGTTTGCGCATAACTTTTCACTCTAATAGTTGGTTGTGCTTGGAGTATAGCTTCTAAGAGTGGCATAACTTGCTTTTTAGTATCTTCATCTAATTTTTTGGCGACATTCTCGACAATTAGTTGTTTTTGAGATAATGGCTCAGTTTGAACATCCTCAATCAACGAGATTTGTACAGCATTACCATTGTCAACAATTTGTTGTATTCTGTATGCATCAATTTCAGCCATATCTAACAGACAGTTTGTAATTTATCTATAATTAAATGTACAAAAACTCATTCTAGTTCTAATCGTTTTCATCATCAGATGTGATTGATTCTTTTATTTTCTTGGAGTTCTTGATAATTATTTCAGTAAAGTCTTCCATCTCTTGTGAATTTGGCACACTATTTTGATTTGTATACACCTGAAGAAAGCTAGAATAGATGCAGCCTATTATGATACCAAAAGCAGTGTCGTGTATTGAATGATCATCTAAATTGTATCCCTCTGCCATTCCTTTATAGGATTTAGCTTCTCTAGTATAATATTCAATTTGGTTGTCTAGAAATCCTTGAATTTCGTTGGGAAGTGTCATTTCATTATTGGATGTAATTCTATCTCAAATATGATAAGACTCGTTTTGTATTGCTTAGGTGTCCTAAGCCTTTTGTAATAACTGATGGATTTTTAGTTAATGCAATATATACAGAAAGTGAAGCTACTAACAATACACCTGAACCCAAAGGAAATTCCGGCACAGCTGTATATTCTTCTGATTCTGCCACAAGTGAGTAGTCAACTATTACATCTGTTTGATCTCTGTCCATGATGGGAATTACAAAGAACGATTCGTCATTTGCTCGTAAGTAATCTGGTTTTGTATTTGCCTGAGACACAGCTACAACATTACCATCCCTGTCATATAATGTAGCAATCACTTTAACCATGTTAGCTGTTATTTCACCATTGTTTGCAACAGTTCCCTGTATAGAAATACTATCAACCGGACCATGTGTAAATTCAGATGATGTAATCTCAATTACTTGTTCTTTTGGCTGAGCTATTTTGAAATTAACATCCAATGTGTAATGATCAACATAGCCAATGTCTTCAATCACTGTTAAGTCAAAAGCACCCTTCATTTCTGGCATAATCATATTGGTTAAATTTTCTGTGCTTGTTTCATATACAACATTTCCATCATGATAAAAGATCGCATTGATTTCAACTTGATTTATTGGTTTATTTGATTCGTTGATAATTTCTCCAACTATGTGTAGCATACCATCATTCCCAACATACTCATGTTCGTTATCGATATAGACATCAGCAAAAGCACTAGGAACAGAAAATGTAATCAAAATAAGAAATAAGCTTAATCTTTTCAACAATTGTTCTTCTTTTATATAATTAAATAAGTTATGGATTATTCTTACTTTGCACTAATTGAAATTCGTATAATGCAGCTTGCTCATATTCAAATGCCTGTTGCAAAAAAGAATCTGATCTGACATGTGCAGAATCATCACCTGTTCTGATCCATTCTATCATATATTTATCACTCTCCAGTTGTGCTTCAGCTGATAGTTTAAATAATTCCATAGATGGCATAAATGGTTTTGGTGTCTGCAAATTATCATATCGTAAAATAATTTTTTCCATATTATTTTCATGATTTTTAGTAGATTCTAGGAATTCATCCTTTTCAATGTCACCTCGTTTAAACATAGAGATTTTCGAATCAAACAGATGTGTTTGATTTCTAAGATCTTCCTGTAGAAATTCTATTGACTTACCAAAAGCTTGCCCCCGTGTTTTTGCTTGCTCGCTAGAATAAACAAAAAATATCGACATTCCAATTATTACTATACCAACTGCAATGGCAGCGTACATAGTAGAGCGTTTCTTTTTTTTAGATTTATCTCTCAAGGTTAATCAATATATTTACCATCTGCGTCAGTCTTGAGTTCGACAGTTCCAATTAAACCGCTGATAAACGATTCATTTCTAATAGTTCTCACGCGTGCTATGTCAAGGTGATATGGAAAAACTTCGACTACAATATTTCCAATTTGAGGTTTTTCTGGTGAGTCAGTTATTGTTATATCCTCTTTTTTTATTCCAAGATCTTCTAATTTTTTAATACTATGATTCAATAGTGGTTCTGGATATTTATGATCAAGCAGATACACAGTACCAGTATATTCTATATTTTCCAATTAGAATTATTCTGATTATTGCTCATATAACCATTAAGAATTGAGAACATTAAGTGTCATTGTACTTACAATACGTGTTAGCCGTCTTATCTTCATGGCAACAGTCTCATCAAAATCCTGTTGGGAATCAGCATTTATTTCTGCTATAACGTCATATGCACCAAATGTAACGTATGCTTGGGAAACATTTGGAATTTTCTTTAGTTCCTCAAGGATAAATTCTTCTGCCCCCAAATCACAGTTTAACAACACAAAGCCTTTATGCATTATCTAGTTTCACTCCTATTCATATATTCTAGGTTTTAAGTCTTCAAAGATATACATTTCCAATAATTTACCAGCGTTTCTTTTTACTGAAATAACTTCTTGTTGTCTTCCAGTAAATCTTCTTCCTGAACTTCTCGATCGGTCAAAACGTCGTCTTGTATCTGCTCCACGTTTGAGCGGGTCGGGAATCTTAAATTCGATTCCAAGTTTTTCGTTGAGGTCAGTCATCTTAACATTTGTCTGTTTTTTTATTTCGTTCCATTCTCCAACTGATGAGTATGAAACTAGTGTAATTGCCCTACCTTTCGCACCAGCCCTTGCTGTTCTACCTATTCTGTGGAAATATACCATGTCTTGATTTGGAATATCATAATTAATTACAAGTGCAACTTTTGGTACATCTATACCCCTTGCCGCAACATCAGTAGCAACAAGTATGTCAGCTTTTGACTTCCTAAATTTTTGCATTGAATCCTCACGTTTATTCTGTGACATATCACCCTCAATTGCTACAGATCTCTTACCAGCCTTGTGAAGTGTTCTTGCAACATCCCGTGTTCGAATTTTTGTTGAACAGAATATAATACATTGACCAATATTACCATCTATAAAATCAAGTACATATTTCGGCTTTTCTCTGTCCTTTAAAATTAGAAATGATTGATCTATACCCGCTCCACTAAGATCATCTGAATCAACAAGAATTTTTCTTGGTGAATTCATATTAGTTTCTGCTAATCGCATTATTTCTTGTGGCATTGTAGCAGACCACAAGGATGTGACTCTTTCTTCTGGTGTCAGATCTAAAATAAATTGTATGTCTTCAATAAAACCCATGTCAAGCATTACATCAGCTTCATCTAATACCGCATGTTTTACATTGTTCAATTTTATAGTGCCCCTTTTCAAGTGGTCAATCAATCTACCTGGTGTCGCAACTAGAATCTCTGGTTTTTTTCTTAACGCATCAAGCTGTATTCCCATACCTTGACCACCATAGATTGTGGCAGTTCTTATTCCAGTATTTTTTGCAAATCGATTAATTTCAGATGTTATTTGTAATGCGAGTTCCCTTGTAGGAGCCATTATAATTCCCTGTATGCCTTGTTTGGAAGATATTAGCTGTAACATTGGAAGTGAATATGCAGCTGTTTTACCAGTTCCTGTATGTGCTTGACCAATCACATCATTTCCTTCTAACAAAACTGGAATTGTACGCTCTTGGATTGGAAATGGTGTAGTAAATCCTGCATCATCTAGTGTATCCAATAGTTTTTTTTCTAATCCTAATTTTTCAAATTTTGTCATTTTCTTCATCTAAATCATGACGAAGAACGCTCTTGCCTAATTCGTCATATTTCCTATATTGTTCAAACTTTGATGACGTCTAATAAACGCTTATTCAGACCAGCCTGTATGATTTTGTAAATTAAGGTAAAGCCAGTGGAGGGAGTTGGACCCTCGACCTTTCGCTTACAAGGCGAATGCTCTAGCCAGGCTGAGCTACACTGGCATGACGTATGCATGAAGATTGGCTGATTTAAAATGTTCTCAAGATGTCTGATCAGCATCAAATCACTTTAATAATCACAAAATCTGAAAAATTTCTATGAAGATCAAGTATATCAAACCTCAGAAACTCAAGGTTTTGATTGCTTTATTTTTTGGAACGGCTGGCCTGGGAATTTTTATGGGGTTATACGTTGCAGAAGGAATACAATCACTTTACATTACACTTCTAGGCGTGATTAATTTGTGTCTGGGTGGGCTTGTTGCATACCTTTTGATGACGCAAAAACCCAGAGTTCGAGATAGCAGAAAGTACAAGGGAGGATCAAAATGAAATTCTTAATTATTGGTAATGAATTTCAAAATTTGAAATGTTAGATCTAGTAGCCAAGAAATTATTTCTTACAAAAGGAATAGGTGTTGCAGATGATAAACTAACAAGTTTTGAATTTGCTCTCAGACAGGCTGGTATTGCAGGAACTAATATCGTATTGATATCAAGTATTTTTCCACCAAACGCGAAACTAATCCCACGCAAAGAAGGTTTGAAATTAATAAAACCGGGACAGATTTTGTTTACAATTTATTCTAGAACTCAAACCAATGAACCAAATAGACTAATCTCTGCATCTGTTGGTATAGCACAACCAAAGGACAGATCAAAATATGGGTATCTTTCTGAATATGATACATTTGGGAAAAATGAAAGGGAGTCTGGCGATTACGCGGAAGATATTGCTGCACAAATGCTTGCATCATCTCTGGGAATTCCATTTAATATTGATAAAAGCTGGGATGAGAAACGTCAACAATGGACGATATCTGGACAAATATACAAGACAAAGAATATCACACAATCAGCAAAAGGAAATAAGGATGGCAAATGGACCACTGTTTTTGCTGCAGCAGTTTTAATCGTTTAATTAAATGTAAGTGATATAAGAAGTGGTGTCAATGACAGTTTTACTATCTCCTTGAAAGATGAATTTTCTCTTTCATAGTCAGCTATTACTGGTGAGAATGAATAGTAAAACTGGTTGAAACCAGCCATAAATGCAGCACCAGATTCAGTTTGCAGTACAGTGTTATCACGAATCTCTCTTAGCAACTGCACTTGTGGTGCCATCTCCGAACCGAATGCCGCTGTTGCTATGAGGCATCCACCATTTTCTTCATTTGTATTTATTTGAATATCATCTTCGGAATTAGTTCCAATTGTGAATGCTAACTTATCCCTGGTTATTGTTGAATCAGGTCCAAAAATATATCTACCATCAATCACATTACCTGATTCTGAGCTGAAGAACCATCCATTTCCTTGTACATCACCAAGATTTTTGAATCCATCTATTAGATTAGAGTTGACACTTTTAACTTGCAAATTCTGTTCGGAGAATATCAGTACCCGTACGATTGAATTTAATGGATAAAAATCACCCTCAAATATTTTGGAACGATTAAGATTTTCAGTTTGAATAATATCTATCGGACTTATATAACCGCTAGAAACTTGTTCGGTGATATTTCCTGGGCATCTAACGAGCTCAGGTATTTTATCTGAACAGATTAATGAAACCTGTAATGCACGTAGTAATTTATTTTCTAGTGGTATAAGTGAAATTGTAAAATCAGAAAATTCATTCTCTGAAAATTTTAGTGCATGATTATAGAATCCACCTGATTCTCTAATTTCAGTACTAAGGAGCATGTTAGTTAATGCCGTAAACAAAACATGTGTTGGTTGTTTATTTATTGTATATACTACTTCGACGATTGATATTGGTTCACTTTGATCAGACATATTTTTTTCTTTGACCAATGTTGAATCAAATTCAACGGCTGTCCCAAATATGAAAGTTGAGGTGGCAATATCATCAGTAATTTTACGTGCATTCTCTCTAATTTCTAGTATTTCCTCGCCCAATCCTTCCCTGTAGACTTCAATAATCACACAAGCTCTATCAATTTTTTCAGGTGCACAGCCAAATTGATTAGTAAGTGTAAAAGAAATTATTCTTGGGTCAGAACCAATACTTTCTACATTTTCAGGTAATCTAATATCATTTGGATTTACAGACAAAAAACCAATAGACGTTCTATATTTTGAATTTTGCATATCAATTACTAATTCGATCTGCTCTTGCAGAGTATGCTGTTCAGGTATCAGCCATCCTAATTGTTCCCTAATCCTTTCATCTTCCTTCTGTATTTCTATTTCAATTTGTGAGAATGCATTAGTTACTAGAACAGACGAACCGATCAAAAATAACACAAAAATTATAATTTTTAACATATTTTGCTGATTTTATGTTTTATCTATTAATCTTACTTACTATATGTCTGTTAAATTCTGATTTTATCTATAATTCAATTTGGCCAATTCCATAACTTGGTTTTCAATATAGTCAAATCCATTCTGCCAGAATCTTGGTTTGGTTATATCCATGCCTGATTCACGCAATAATTTTTCAGGTTTTTTTGTTCCACCCGCTGCTAAGATTTCGATGTATGTTGGCGCAAAGTCTTTTCCTTCTTTTTTATACCTCTGGAATAATGATAGGGCTAATAGGTTTCCAAATGCATATGCATAGCAGTAAAATGGAGCATGGTGGAAATGTGGAATACAACTCCATTCTATTCCAAAGTCATCAGAAACTTTGACCGAGTTGCCAAACTGCTCATTGAGATTATTCAGGTAGGTTTTTGATATCTCATCAACGGTAGTACTATTAGCAATCTGATCATGTGCTTCCATTTCAAACAATGTGAAGAAGGACTGCCTTCCTATAGTAGCATAAAAGTCATCTATCTTCTCGGATAACATCATTCTTTTTTCTTGCGCGCTTACAGTTTCAGATAGTTTGTCATACAATAGCATTTCAGAAAATGTAGAAGCGGTTTCAGCCAACGGTAATGAGGCATCAGAAACCAAGATTGATTTATCTGATGCTGATACGCTGTGTATGGCATGACCAATTTCATGCGCAAGTGTGAATACATCACGTGACTTTCCAGTAAAATTTACCAAGACATAGGGAGTTATTTTTGGAGATGGTGTACTACAAAACGCTCCAACGGTTTTACCAGGACGAGTAATTGAATCAACATGATTTTTCTTAAAGATATTATTCGCATAATCTGATAAGACAGGACTGAATTTTTCTAGTGATTCTAAGACTAGTTTTACAGATTTATCATAAGAGTAGTTTTTTTCTTTTATTTTTGATTTATTTGGAGCATAGAGATCATATCGTCTGAGTTTCTTCATGCCAAGAAGTTTTGCCTTTTGCAGAAAGTACTTTTGAAAAATTTTAGAGTTTTTCTTGCAAACATCAAGCAACGTATTAGCAGTCTCGTCATCAATATCATTTGAAATATTTCTTATCGTTATTGGAGAAGAGAATCCACGCATTCCAATTCCTTCATCCCTCCAATTTAGTACGATATTCTGGTAAATTTCCCCAGTAACACCACTGTTTTCACTAAATTTTGAGAATAGGGATTTGTATGCTGCCTCTCTGGTCTTTGCTTTTTTATTTCGCACAAGAGTTGTAAGCTGTTCTCTATTCATTGTTCTCTTTTTTCCATCTACAGTTACGGCATAAACATAGGCATTTGTGATTTTATCATACAATTTTACAAGTGCGGAAGCACCAGTGACATCAAGCGTGTTGATTATTTTTTCTTCTGGCTCGCTTAGTGAATATTTTGCTAACAATCTTTTGAATCTTAGGTATTCAGAAAATTGACCTGCAGATTTCATCAAACGTCTGGCATTCTTTTCATCAACTTGTCTTTTCCACCACAAGTCGAAAAATAACAGCCTGTTTTCAATATCAGATCCAAATTTCCTAATACGTGTAAGCAATGCAGTTGCTTCATCAGACTGTGTATTTTCTGAATAACGTAATGATGCATATCCACCTATCATACTTGATTTTTCTGTGATATCTTCAATACCATGTATTAATTTTAAAAATTTTCCAGATGAAATCTTTTGGTTTAGTGATTTCTTGTTCTTCTCAAATCTTTTTGCATCAGATTCTATTTTTGCTAATGTTCTATCAATGGTTTTTCTATTAGGATTTTTAACTAGTTCATCAAGATTCCATTTTCCAAGTTCATGTTTTATCATATCACATCAACAATATTCCTCATGGATATAACACCATTTCCATGATTTTGATGGGAGTGCAACCATAACAGGATGACCCGTTTCTTTGAAGTGTTTTGTAGCGTGTAATCCCACGGAAGAATCACAGCACCCAACGTGACCACATGTTAAACACATTCGTAATGCAACCCAAGGAGTTTTTTCCTTTTCACACTCTTCACATTCTTTTGTATTTGGAGATATTTGGTCATTTGCTTGTGCATAATGTTCACATTCGTTTCCCATACAATTTGAAATGCTGGAGAGTTTCTATATATTTTCACATATTTTCGAATGTCTAAATAATGTATTTACGAAGAAAATTTGGATTCGTCGTCTAGCTTGGTTTGGATGCCGCACTCACACTGCGGAGGTCAAGGGTTCAAATCCCTTCGGATCCATTTTTACATGTGTATTAGGAATAAATCTCATGAAAGTTACGAAAATTTCTGCTGTTACATTACCAATCTCTGACATGAAAAAATCAGTTGATTATTATTCCAAGATTCCAAACTTTAAGATGGTTTTCGGAGGTTCCGATACCCAGTTCACATCATTTATGATAGATGATGGCGAAAAATCATATCTGAATTTAAAACTAGACGAAGCACGTGTATCAAATTTTGGCAGGATTATTTTTTATGTTGATGATGTTGATGCGATTTTTTCTTACATGGAAAATGACAAAACACTTTCAGGTCTAGGCAAGTTGGAATCCAAACCGGAGGATGCAACTTGGGGAGAGCGATTTTTTCACGCGCTGGATCCTGATGGTTATAAGCTATCATTTGCAACACCTATTGGAGATTGACATGGAAGTAGGAGATTCTGCACCAGATTTTGAATTAGATGCAAATGATGGAACAAATGTAAACCTGAAATCATTTGCTGGGAAAAACAACGTTGTCCTCTGTTTTTATCCAAA
>LUMJ01000245.1_pt1 | contig 36809 bp, 36 predicted proteins | sample 729631 | NCBI WGS metagenome assembly LUMJ01 (sample SAMN03860266, study PRJNA289734) | marine metagenome | biome: seawater column; feature: ocean; material: water; isolation source: Red Sea water column Station 22 - depth 500m | place: Saudi Arabia: Red Sea | collected 2011-10-15 | depth 500 m
ATTATTCTAAAGAGCGGAAACAATTCTCCAAACCCATCGCAGGCTACCAGCTCACACAAGCAAAGCTTGCAGATATGGTTACCCGAATCACTGAAGCACAGTTATTGGTTTATCGTTTAGGAAGACTAAAAGATGAAGGTACCATGACTTTTCAACAGGTGTCTATGGCGAAACGGAATAATTGCGAATTGGCCAGAGATGTTGCCAGTATTTCTCGTGGCATTTTAGGTGCCAACGGTGTGACGGAAGATTATCCAATTATGCGGCACATGGCCAATATTGAATCGGTCTATACCTACGAAGGGACCCATGAGATGCATACCCTGATCTTGGGTCAGGATGTAACTGGCCTAGCGGCTTACGATTCTTGATTTGAATTAATTTCCAAAGTCATTATTCACAGATGCAGATCGTAGATTAAACCATGTTTGAATCCATCACAGAAAAGTTTGTCCCGCAAAATAAAGAGTCGGCCCAGTCATTCCGTGTGAAGATAGGCGTATTCCAGGGATGGGTATCCGTCCTTGTTAATGGACTTCTATTTATTCTAAAAATCTTTATCGGCATCATGGTAGGCGCCGTCAGTGTGATTGCAGACGCAATCCATACCCTTTCGGATGTAATCTCTTCAAGTGTAGTCATTTGGGGATTCAAACAATCTGATAAGCCGGCAGATGTGGAACACCCTTACGGACATGGCCGAGCCGAATATATTGCCACCCTCATTATTGCGGTCCTTCTGGTGGTGGCGGGGATTGAATTTATCCAGGAGGCGATCCATCGAATTCAAAACCCAAAACCGGTGTCGTCTGAGTGGTGGATGATTATTGTGTTAGGCGCGACGATTCTTTTAAAAGAAATCACAGCCCGTTATGCAGAATTTCTCTCATCTAAAATTGCATCCGGGACCTTACACGCCGATGCATGGCACCACAGGACTGATGCCATTTCAAGTCTCTTGGTGGTGTTGGCCCTCATCGCTGGTAATTATGGCTATCCCGCTGTGGATGGCTGGGCCGGGTTGGGTGTGGCATTATTTTTAATTTTCACTGGATATGAAATTGCCAAAGATGCAGCGGATGATCTCATCGGCAAGCCTCCTGCATCTGAAGAGGTGGATAATATTCGCCAAATTGTTGTAAGTGTAGAAGGGGTGTTGGGTGCTCACGATATTGTAGTGCATAGTTATGGACATGACAAATTCGTAAGTGTTCATATTGAAATTGATGCAGATAAAACCACTGCAGAAGCACACGATATTTCAGAAAGGGTGGAAGCCCGTTTAGCAGGCGTATTGGGGATAGAGCCGACGATTCATGTGGATCCGGTTCATCCTGGAAATCCATTAGTGAAACAGGTACAGGATTTTTTAGATAAAAATTGGTCTGGCGATGAACGAATTACAGACATTCATGACATTCGCGTTGTAGAGACCGAAAATCATCATGCTATCTTGTTTGGCATCAATGTAAAGGTGGGTATGAGCCAAAGGGATATTGTGGCCTGTTCTCAGGCAATGGAAGGAGATCTGAAAAGTGAATTTCAGGGGTTTGATGTCAATATAAAGGTATCGCCCATATATCAGTTTTAATCAGCTGATTTCCCCAGAGTGGAATATTTTTTCTGCCCCATCCACATTTAATACCGCAGATCCACTTTCACCCAAGGATGTGAATAGTCCCTCAACAATTTTCTCTCCATGATAAAATTGAACAGTCTGATTCAAATGGCTACAAGCGTCCTCCCATTGAGATTGAATTATTTCAATATTATTGGGTAGACCGTCAATGAGGGGTTCCATACAGTTTAATATTTCCGCTAGAATTCGTTCGCGCTGATAAAACTTTTCCGATTGAATATGCATGGATGTTGCTCTGGACTGGAGTGATTCATCCATATCATCTATTGTTTCATTTACATTCAGTCCAACACCGATGACTACTTCATGTAGCCGTTGCTGCTTTACTTTCGATTCACATAAAATACCGCCCACTTTTTTCCCCAACAGAATAAGGTCGTTAGGCCATTTGAGTTTTACATTCGTATCAAATTGCTTTAGAGCTTGGTGAACAGACAGTCCAGCCAAAATGGGGAGCCACCCATAAAGGTGGGCGTCTAGGTCGGGAAAAAGGAGGAGAGAAAAGGTGAGGCTTTTATCCGGTGCTGACAACCAGGTGCGGTCTAAACGGCCTTTACCTTGAAATTGATTATCAGTAACAACAAGGGCGCCCGATTGGGCGCCCTCATCAATGATTTCCCAGGCTTCGGAATTGGTGGATTCCAGCCGTGTGTAGTATTCAATCTGTTGACCAAGTGTCCTGGTTTTCAGGTTGGCCTGCACCAGGTTGGTAAACAGCATTTGTGATTAAGCGTTAGGGTCCAGTATCTCCCGAAGTCTCAGCGTCATGCCTGGGCTCAATACGCCGGCACTGGCTTTAATGGTTTTTTCATTATCCATGAGAACAATGATCCAAGACTTGGCGTCGCCATAACGTTTGCCGGCGATATTCCAAAGATTATCTCCGGATTGTACTGTGTATTCTGTAAATGTAGGTTCAGCAGTTTTTGCTTTGAGCCGTTCCCGCTGGAGATTTAAAAATGTGTAGGGGTAAATCATATTGGGATTGTCGCCAATTTCATCTTTATTCCAGGCATAGATATGTTTCCATAACCGGAAGTCTCCATACTCTTCTTTTGCAATTTTAACCAGAAAATCACCGGGATTAATCATGTGTTTTTCCCAGGCAAAATCTTCATAGAGTATGGGTTCGATGCGCAGTTCATCTTTTACATCTGCAGTTACGACAGGTTCTGGTTCTGGCGCAGGACCGCGATCCGGTTCAACCGGTTCGGCGGCAAATGTAGGCTCAGGCTGTGCCGGGAGTTCTTCACGTTCAACATCAGCCGTATTATCAACTGCATTTGTATCTTGCAATTCCAATGGCGGTGCAGTCTGTTTACCACATGAAATGATAAATAGTGATAAAAAGAGAATAGTTAGTTTTTTCATAATATCGTCCTTTTAGAGGAAGTATTTATTAAGATATTTATTTTAATCCAATGGATTCGCCATGCAAATGTATCCCAATAAATAAAAAATCGGGTCATTCCGCACCCTATATACTTAAAGTACATTCCGACCTGATGCAATCAATGATAGCCGGTATAATATTTTCATCTGATTTTGCTGCAGATTTTAATGCATTTAACTTGGATTGGACTGCCCCATTATCCCGTTCTTGTTTTAATGCAATCACCCTATCCACTTGATTTTTGACGGAGTCTGGATTAATCTGTTGGAGATCAGCTTCAGCCTCATCATCATCTTCAAAGCTATTTACACCCACAATTTTTTGATTTTTACTATCCACTGATTGTTGATAGGTATAGGCACTTTTGCCAATTTCATTTTGTACCCACCCGGATTCAATGGCCGAAATGGCACCGCCCATTCGATCCATTTCTTCAATGATGGTGCGCGCTTCATCTTCTAATTTGGAAGTGAGTTTTTCTATCACATCACTGCCGCCAAATGGATCTACAAAATTCGTAACACCTGACTCATGGGCAATGACTTGCTGAGTTCGTAAAGCCAACTTAACGGAATGATCTGTGGGCAAAGCCAACGCCTCATCAAAGGCATTGGTATGGAGAGACTGAGTACCCCCCAATACAGCCGATAAAGCCTGAATGGTTGTCCGTACAACATTATTGTCCACTTGTTGGGCCGTGAGGGTGGATCCTCCTGTTTGGGTGTGAAATCGGCACATCATGGCTTTTTCATCCGTGGCCCCAAATCGATTTTTCATAATCTTGGCCCAAAGGCTACGTGCAGCACGGAATTTGGCCACCTCTGTGAGAAAATCATTATGTGCATTGAAAAAGAAAGAAAGCCGCTTTCCAAAAGCATCCACTTTTAATCCTTTGTCTATAGCGGCTTGTACGTATGCAATGCCGTTGGCTAGGGTAAAGGCAATTTCTTGAGCAGCGGTGGATCCTGCTTCTCGAATGTGGTATCCTGAAATGGAGATCGTATTCCATTTGGGCACATGGTCTGCGCAAAAAGCAAATACATCCGTTACCAACCGCATGGATGGCTCCGGCGGATAGATGTAGGTCCCCCGTGCTATATATTCTTTTAATATATCATTCTGGATAGTGCCTCGAAGTTTATCCGCAGAGATACCATTTTTCTCTGCCGTTACGATATAGAGGGCCAATAATGTGGCCGCAGTGGCATTAATGGTCATGGATGTGGATACTTGATCCAATGGAATATCCTTGAATAGATTTTCCATATCCCGAATGGAGGAAATGGGTACACCCACTTTGCCCACTTCACCTTCTGCCATGGGATGATCGGAATCATAACCAATTTGGGTAGGAAGATCAAACGCCACTGAAAGTCCCGACACACCTTGATCTAAAAGATATCGGTATCGCTGGTTCGATTCTTCTGCAGAAGTGAATCCGGCATATTGGCGCATGGTCCAGAGTCTATCCCGGTACATATTAGGATAGATGCCACGTTTGTATGGGAATTTTCCGGCCTTTTCAGCCATTAATTTATGCCCCGCTCTTTTTTAATATTTTGATAGGCATCATTCACTGCTTTGAATTTTTCTTCAGCCAAACTAATTAAATCTTTCCCAAGATGACCCACTTTATCCGGATGATATTTGGTGGCCATTTTTCGGTATGCTTTTTTTACTTCACTATCTGAAGCAGAAGGATCTACTTCCAAAATGGTATAATCAGAAAGGGTGTCTTTGAAAAACATGGCACGGATGGATTCATAATCATGTTCATTAATATTTAAATAGCGTGCAATGGTGTGAATCACTTTTACTTCATCTGCATGAACATGTCCATCGGCTTTGGACAATCCAAATAAAACATGAACCAATTCCAATCGACTGGGATGATCCATAGAGCGAACAATTTGGCGACATACGTCCCTTAATGGATAATCCTGCTTTACTATATCTTTAAACAGGGTCATGAAATCTCGGACATGGTTTTGGCTGAATTGTTTACCTAAGAATTGTTTTACATAATCCAATTCTGATTTCAGCATTTGTTTGTCCGCCTTCATGACCGAAGCAAATAGAACTAGCAAAGATACAATGAAATCCCCCGGTTGCGTTTGAGGATATCCTCGGGACTGATAAGCACTCCCAAAGGCTCCGCCGGTCTGACTTGTCATTCCTGCCAGTGAATAGCCGATGATGGCGCCAATCGGTCCGCCTAGGGCCCAGCCCAGGCCGCCCCACAACATTTTTTTTCCTACACTCACGTAATTTTATCCTTTCAAGAGTTGGCAAAGTTAATACTATTTTCGGCTCGAATAGAAAGCAGAAGAATTTCATCTTACGACCTATGGAACTTTCAAAGAAAACCAAAGCCGCATTATGGTGGCACCGCCTTAAAGGTAAAGATCATTTAAGCGATCAGTCTATGGCCTTATCCAATAGAGGCCAATCGCCGGGCCGGTTTCTCATTATATTACCGGAGCAGAGTATAGAATCTGATCTGGCGAGACGGTTTGTACAGACCATGCGAAATGCATTGGGCCCCATGGGTGTGAACCAGATGCGAATTATCGGTCCTGCCCAGATTGGAAACTTATTGGATTTAAGCGATTATCATGATTTCATTCTCTATTCGGAAAATGATTTGAACCGATGGGGTCTTCCGGGCAAAGAATTGATATGGTCCTGTCAGCGGATTCAAGTCGATGCAGTGTTGGATTTAAATCAATCCTTTGCACCTATTTCCGCCACATTGTGCCAAACAGTTACATCCAAGCTAAAAATCGGATTTTATAGTGAAGATGGGGAAGCCTATTACAATATTATGGTGAAAAGAAAAGGTGAAGAATTGGCAGAAAGCGGATTTAAGGAAATATTTCAAATTTTGGGTATCTAATGCAGATTTATATTTATGAAGATCAATATGCTATGGATTTAGATCCATTGACCTCAACACGAGCCAGCTTTGATATCCGAATTGGCGCCGGCACCTTTTTTGATCAAATCCAATCCCAATTCCCCGATGCGGCCATTTCCCTTTTTGTTCGCGATGAACTGGCAAAAGTAACAGCAGAACGATACCCCGATTGTACAGTCAATCCTAAATCAGTAACGGATGGTTTATGGCTATTGGGCAATGTGATATGGAATCAGGATATATCCGAATTGATACAAAACGAAAATGCAGTCTATTATTTGAATCATAAGATTGTGGGCGCAAATCTTTTAGCGAAAGAAGGGAATGGATGGTTAAAAAGGGGGGGACCTGTTCATACCAATCCAGCCGGGAATAATAAAATGTCCGTAAGCGCCACTTATTGTCAATATATCTGGCATATTCTGGATCAAATGCCTCAATCCATTTCATTCGAGGCAAGAAATAGAGGTAAACCAGTAACCCCATCGGTATTTTCAAATGTTTCATTTATTAATAAAGGCCAAGTATTTGTAGGTGATGCTGTTATCCAGCCCACGGCGTTGATTAATGCAGAAAAAGGGCCTGTCATTATTGATGATGGTGCAACAATCCACGGACAGACATATTTAGAAGGGCCTCTATATATTGGGAGAGACACCATGATTAAACCTCTGACGCAAATCAAAAATTCCGTCATTGGACCCAATTGTAAAATTGGCGGAGAGGTGGATACGGTTATGATTCAAGGTTATACCAATAAAGTGCACGATGGCCACCTCGGTGATGCAGTTTTAGGCGAGTGGGTGAACCTGGGTGCCGGCACCATCAATAGCAATTTAAAAAATAATTATACAGAAGTATCCGTTCAGATCAATGGAAAAAATGTAAATACAAGATCCATCCATGTGGGTTGTTTTATGGGTGATCATGTAAAAACAGCCATAGGAACCGTATTGAACACAGGAACGCTAATTGGGGCAGGTGCAATGATTGCTACGGATGGATTTCCGCCCAAGACGATACGTCCCTTTACATGGTACGTAAATGGCCGTCACCGAAAAGTATTGCTTGACAAGTTTCTTGAAACTGCATATCATGTTAAAAAGAGACGGGGGAAATCCCTGTCTATCGCAGAAAAATCATTATTAAAATATTTGCAAAATGAACGCTGAAAAAACATTGACGAGTGGCTGCACTCCGATTATATTCGTTTCCCATTTTAGAGGAAAAAATTAATGTTAGAAGGTATAATCTGCCCTGTATGCGAAGCGACACTTGAAGAAATTGATATTAGGGAATCGCTGACATGCAAAAACTGTAAAACAGATTTAAAAGATCGGAAGTTTTTAGACTTCCTTGAATTTCTCATGGCCAACGGTTTGGTTGAAGATTTGGATTTCTTTGATCAAAAAGTATATAGTGAAGATGTGGAACGGTTAGAACCGGATGATGAAGAAGATGTAGATCCTGCTGAGTTCGAAAAGAAAAAAGACATCTTTAGCTTATATGAAACCGAAATGGAAATGTATAAGCAAAAAGCGGAAGATGAAGAAATCAAAGGATATGAAGATTTTGAAGGGATTGAAGAAGAATGGGAAGACTTCAATCAGCGCGATTTTAAAAACCCAAACACCACTAAGAAATAATCATGGAAGAAAATAAAAACGTCCAGCAAATTAATATTGAACTGACTCAGGATGTGAGTGAAGGAGAATATGCCAACTTTGTGGTGGTGACTCATTCACCGGCTGAGTTTGTCATGGATTTTACAAAGATTTTACCCGGTGTGAGCAAAGCCCGGGTCCATTCAAGGGTAATTATGGCCCCTCAGCACGCCAAAGCATTTTTGGCTGCACTGGGCGATAATATTAAAAAGTTCGAACAGCAGAATGGTGAAATTTCTGCGCCAAGTCAAGATGGCTTTGGCGACTATCCTGTTGCCCCGCCGGAAGGATCATTGCCGAACTAATATCGGACCCAGTCTTTTCCTTTTTTTAATTCTCTCATTTTAATTATAACCCATAGGCTGAGCACAGACCAGGCAAGGCCGTAGCCTAACAATCCGCCAAAAATAATATCTCCGGGGTAGTGCACCCCTACATATACCCGACTGAATGCAACCGCTGCAGCGATGGAGAAATATACAATTTTATGTTTAGGGTAAAAGTATCCGAATACAACTGCGGCTGCATAAATGTTGGCTGCATGGGAGGATACGAACCCATATTTACCCCCTTTGCCCATGAGAATACGAATCCCGTCTAACATCTCATGGCTGGGTCGGAGACGGCCAAAAAATGGTTTCAATATGGATGCAGACGTATAATCAGCCAATCCACATGCAATGATAAGGATGACGGCAGTGATTTGCCCACGGCGACCGCCCTTGGTGGCCAAGAATATGAGGATGCCCAATATGGGAATTGCCCAAATATTTTGATTGGTTATAATGGGCATAATCCAATCAAAGATAGGGTTGGCTGTTGTGCTGTTAAAAAACCGAAAGACGGCTTTATCCAGTTGAATTAGGGATTCAAGCATGGCAGAAATTAGGAAATCTTTCCCATTAAAAAAGACTTGACCGACGAGAAATGCAGGGATAAATTTTCAATGATATTTTGGCAGGACCGTTATATAAAGAAGACTGGTTGTTCCCCCGCTCCCAGGATTCCGACGGTCCTGCTTTTGGTTTAGGGTAAAGAAGAGTCCCCGCATTATAACGGGGATTTTCTTTTTTGAAAAGGGTAATTTTTGCTCTTAATTAAAACCGAGCGTTGAGCTTCAGGGTAATGTGGCGACCTAATTTCGGTCCACCAACAATTTCACGGTGTATATCCCCATTCAGATTATTAATATTGAGAATGAGGTCATATTTTTCGGCAAATCGATATCCCACCATAGTATCAAATACAAGATATTGATCGATGATGCCATAATGCACACCGGCGGACCATTCAAATTCGGGAATATATCGAAACCCCAGATTGCCATGAAATCCCTGCTCTGCCGTATAGGCCACCTTTGCATTCACCTTATATTTCGGTGCATTGATAGGGTCATAAGACCGGGTGAGAAAATTCCAAAACCGCGTTTTGCCCAAAAATGAAAAATTAATGTCTGCTGAAATTTTGGGTGTAATAAAGGTGTAAATACTCGCATCCATGCCCCAAAGTGAAACAGCGCCATAGTTTATATTGGTAAGCATGAGCTCTACAGGATAGTCAAAATCGGTTTGATCATCGGACCACCATGCACCTAGCGTATCCCCATTCATGATATGAAGGCTAGTCCCATTGCGTTGTTCTACAGGAAGTTGCCACCAACCGGAAGGTATGGTGGACGACCAATCGGATGTGCCATATTTAACATAGTAATATCCTGGGATGCCATCGCCTCCATCCTTGATGCCGCTATGTTGAGCGGTGGGAATAAAACCAAGTATTTCTGGATCAGGATTATCTACAGAGTAAAAACCAGCAGATGTATCCAATACTACCGGTGTGACCCCGAATTGCCCAGATCTACCCAAAACAGCAGGGATATAGAGGACGGATCCTTCCGGCATATCGGACCAACGGAATTCAGATTGTGAACCGGCTCTCACATCAAACATCATGAGTTGGCCATTTGCATTCCGTGTGTAGTTATATCCATTTGCATTCCCCCGTGCTTTTACAGGGAAAACCGAATATTGGGCCGCCAGAACATCCAGATATAATCCTTGAGAGGATGGCGTATTAAATGCACGTGCCGCCGTCAATCGAAAGGTTTGATTTTCATTGGGTTTGTAAAGTAGACCTACCTTCGGTGAGATTTGTGGGTAATATTCTATTGTTTTTCCACTAAAAGGATCATCCAGAAATCTGAATCCCCCTTCTTCCTGCTGACCACTGTGGAGGTCTAATCGGCCGGAAAGAATTAACTGAAATTTATCACCGAGTTTGGATTGGGTCTGGCCGTATAATCCAAATTCGTTCGTGACGAGTAGTTCATCCCATTCATCTATTTCACCATCTTTGTCATTGTCAATCCCGTCTTCGTCATAACTGATGGGGTTTCTCCCGCCCGTACCATCAGGAAGAATGGTGCCGAATGTTTTAGGCATGGTACGCTGATAATCGCCGCCCCAAATCAGCTTCGTATCCAGAAAGTTGAAATCCATATTGTGCTGGAACTGGAAATGAAAAAACTTAGAATGGTCCGTGACCACCCCACCAGTGCGCATATTTCGAGTATCCCCAGATAAGGATGTATTTAAATAGGCCTTGATATTGAAATGTGGACTATCATCTATCCCATCACTATTTCTGTCATAGACCTTATTGTCGGATCCTAAATAGGTGGTATCTACGGTGCCATCCCCGTCTCGATCTACCTTGATGTCCCAGCCATCCCACCATGCCAGACCATCTTCTAACAGGTCGTCTAAATCATCACCATGTCCAAAATCATCATCCAGCCATTGTTTATAATGGGCTTTTTTCTCATCGTCTTCAATATACTCCCAGTCATAGGCGTTAAATTGAACTAGAGACATTTTATAGCCCAGGTTGCCTATAGAACCAGAATGGCGAACTTGTGCTTTTGAAAAATTACGTGTACCTCCGGTTATTCCCACAACTGTACCCTTGGATTCTTGGGGCCGTTTTGAAATAATGTTCACCACACCGGCATGGGCATTGGGACCGTAAAGAGCCGAAGAGGGACCTAATACAACTTCGATTTGCTTTACGTCATCTGAGGTAAGGGGAATTACATTGTATGCGATCAATCGAAGGGAGGGAACATTGGCCATTCTGCCATCGGTAAGGGTTAGTAACCGGCTGCTGAAACTGGAGTTGAACCCGCGCGCGCTAAGATTATAACTATCTAAACCGGAGGCAGTGAAATCAACACCCTTAATATTTTTGAAATAATCCCCAAGGTTTGGGTTACTGGCATTGCGGATTTTTAATTCCGAGATCAATGATATGGCAGCTGGCGCATCGGTGATTTTCTCTCTTCTGCCTCGGCTGGCTGTAACAATGTATTCCTGAAGTTGGATCGCCGATATATTTAATTGAATATTGAAATTGACTAAATTCTCATTTACAGTAATAGGGGCTTCATAATCTTCATAACCAATATAAGTTACCTTCAGGGTATAGTCACCAAGGGGAACATTCCGAATGGTATATTCTCCATCGGAGTTGGTTGCTGCACCTGTGTTAAAATTATCCCCTTGGATAACGACATTGGTACCAATAAGGGGATCTCCGTTTTCTTCGTCGGTAATTTTACCAGAAATATCAAAACTCTGCCCAAAGAGAGTTGAAAGAAAGAAGAAAAAAATTTGAATTCTATCTTTAATCTTTAATTGCATACTTTTTTTTCAAAAAAAATGGGGGTGATCAAAAGACCACCCCCACCTGTTATGAACGATACACTTGCGAGGTATCGAGAGATTATTATTGTGTTACTTCAGTCCAAGATGAAATGAATTCTATTGTTTCATTTACTGGCATGCATAGGCCATCATTAATGACATATTTCATTTTACCGCCGGCACCGGTTGCTAAACCAGCCAGTGCAAAATCAGCTGCACTATCATCTACAACTGCGGGTGCAGCTGGGTTAGAACTGTCAACCAAAAGTGCGTAAGGCACACCAAAAGCTGTTATACCACCACCGCTTGCCAGGTTATCGTAATGCATATAAACGATCATGTCAACTGCATCGATCTTGCCATCAGCATTCAAATCGGTGAGGGGATTTTTAACATCGGCAACTTTTTGTGTTGCTTCCGCACCTATATTGAATGCATACCAAGTAAGGTAGTTCCCCCAGGATGCAAGCGTTGCAGACATAATATAAGCTTCAGCAACTGGATCCGTTGTAGCAGCAGGATCCCAACCGCCAGCAGCATTTACTGGAATAGCTGAAAGACCGGTTATGACGCGGTCATCCGCTTCACTCCAAGATCCTGAGGGTTTTATTTCAGCATAACGGCTATCATGAGAATCAATATCCACAACAGGAGCTAGGGTAAATATTCCAGTATTATAATCGACAGTCCAATCTCCAGTATCATTGATTTGAGGAGGGGGGATCATCAGATAGGTCGTACAGGTTTCTGGATCTAACCGAAGAGAAGGATAGGTTCCCTTTACATTATATGTTCCGGGAGTATCTTTCGATTTGGAATCCAACAGTTCAACTGTCATAGAGATTCCAGTCGCCGCTAAAGTAGCTGCGTCAAAAAGAGCTTCTCTTGGGAATCCTGGTGCATCCATTCCAGCCGTATAGCCTCCTTGCGGGAGTGTGCTAGTGAGATTCTGGTTGGTTGCACCTGTAACGACGGCCAGGTCAGCCCCAGTTGCTGCGGCAAAGCCAGCTGCGTCTTTCCAGTTTGCCCATAATTTATAAACTTCTTGAGTCTGTGTGATGCCTGTACCACTAACGATTTTTCTATCGTAGGTTCCTTCCAGGGCCGCCAGCTGCCATTTCCCAACAGCGTCTCCAAGATTAGGGCTGTCATCTTTGTCTTCACAGGCGGAGAATACAACGATTCCTGCCAATAGAAGAGATAAAGATTTAAAATATTTTGATTTCATAATATCTCCTTCAATTCAGTTCATTAATTTTCGTTCAGAAAGGATTTAAGTGTTTGTTTTTCCTCGCAAGAGCTCTTAAATCGTATGGATCAAAACTACGTATACCAAGTTAACCCATCAAATAAAATTTTCATTTTATTTTTTCCGCTCAATCCATCGTTTTATCGACCACAACAAAATTAGGGTGCCCAGAATGAATAGAAAGTTGGGTACAATAATGTTCCGTAAGAAATCCACAGATACATATTAGGACATCCCGGATAATCCTCAAAGGAAATAAAATCGACCGACCAGTCGGTTTAGTGTTTGATTTTTACTCCCCATCCTCCATAACTTTGTCTAATATTAAACCATATTTTTATCTTAAACTCTCAATCACAGGATATATTATTTTATGAAAATTGCAGTACTTATAAAACAGGTCCCCGGGTCTGAATCTCCCCTGCCCATACAATCGGATCAATCTTGGGTAGACGAAGGCGGCATTGCCTATATAATGAATGAGAGTGACAACTACGCTTTAGAAGAAGCCCTCCAGATTAAAGAAAAGAATGGAGAGGGTGAAGTAGTGGTGGTCAGTCTCGGGCCGGACCGCATCCAAAAAGTTATTCGGGAGGGGCTGGCCAAAGGGGCCGATCGGGCGATCCATATCAAAACCGACACTGCCGGATCGGTTTTTCCGGACTTCAATCTGATGATGTGGGCATGGGCCAAACCGGTGTCATCATGGGTGAAATGATGGGGATGAGCACCGCATCCTTGGTCATGGCTACAGAAATAGATGATGGGAAAATTCGTGTGAAACGTGAATTGGAAGCAGGGTGGTTTCAATGGGTATCCTTATCCCTGCCAGCTAGCGTGACCATTCAATCGGGATTGAATACACCGCGATATCCATCTTTGAAAGGGATTATGGGGGCCAAAAAGAAAGAGATTACCATAGTGGAGCCTTCCGGTGGTGAAGCCGCTCAATCTCTGGAAAAAGTCTATATTCCCCAAAGTGAAAAACAAACCGTCATGATTGAAGGATCTGTGGCTCAACAGGTTGAGAAATTGGTGGATACAATGCGTAACGGCATTAAAGTATTATAGGGGGACAGCGTGGATATTTTAATCGTATTTGAAGAAAATAATGGAAAGATCCACCGCATGGGATTGGAATCCATTGCGGCAGCACAACAACTATCCGGTGATTTAGGTCTTTCTACAGGTGGTCTTGTCATGGGCGCGAATGCAGATGCATTAGCAGATCAGGCCTCAGGTTATGACCTGGGAGAAGTCATTAAGGTTAGCGATCCATTGTTGGATGCCTATTCTGCAGATGGATATTCCGAAACGGTGAAACAGGTCATCCAGCAGGAAAACCCCACCTATGTATTATTTGGACATACCTATCAAGTCCGGGATTACGCTCCCCGTGTCAGCGCCAAACTGATGAAACCATTTTTGGTGGATAATGTGGCTTTTCACATGGATGGTGGCAAGGCAGTTTTCACCAAACAAATGTTCAATGCAAAACTCTTTTCAGATGTAACACCTTCCGGAGATGGCCCTTACTTGGTGAGTTTTCAGTCCGCCGCATTTTCAGCAGACGATGCCGCATCCGGTTCGGCTACAGTTCGAGAAGGGTCCGTGACTTTGGATGCATCCATGATTAAATCTGAATCGGAGGCACCCTTCCAGGAAGAAGCTGGAGATGTTGACCTTTCTTCGGCAGACCTTATTGTCTCAGTAGGGCGGGGCATCGGTAAAGAAGAAAACATGCCCTTGGTAGAAGCATTGGCGAAAGCATTGGGTGCTGAGTTGGCCTCTTCCCGTCCTGTGGTGGATTCGGGTTGGCTGCCATCGGCCCACCAAGTGGGGAGTTCAGGTCAATCGGTATCGCCCAAGATGTATTTGGCTTTGGGCATATCCGGCGCAATCCAGCATGTGGTGGGTATGAAGGGTTCCAAGAATATTGTGGCCATTAATAAGGACCCAGAAGCACCGATTTTTGAAATTGCCGACTATGGAGTGGTTGGTGATGTTATAGAAATCGTTCCCAAACTTATCGAGGCACTGCAAGGCTAAATCTTTTCATCTATGACAGAGATCTATTTCTCCCCCCTTGAAAAAATAATACTGGCAGGATTAACGATTCTGACCATGGCTTCATTCGGCTATGAAATTTACCGGCGGTTGGCCATTGTAAATAAAGGTGTAGATTCATTGCCTTTTGACCGCGTGGGACAAAGATTGTGGCGTGTATTTCGGGAAGTATTTCTCCATGAGAAAGTAATTCGGGAGCGGCCATTCCCGGGCATTATGCATGCACTTATTTTTTGGGGTTTTCTTGTTTTTGGTGTAGTGACTATTGACCATTTTGCCATGGGATTCCACCAACCTATATTATCAGAGTCAGCACATAACGCTTATGCAATGATTGTGATTCCTTTTTCAGTTCTTGTGATTTTTGGAATTGTTTCACTCGCTTACAGGCGGTTTATTTCCAGACCAAAAGCACTGGGCAAAATATCCCCGACCTCTGGGCTGGTTGCTATTTTTATTGTGATCCTGATGGTGACATATTTGATCGGTGAAACAGAAATTTCTCCATCTGTCTGGAAAATCAATTGGTGGAGTCATAGCCTCGTGATATTGGCCTTTATGGTCTTGATCCCCAGGAGCAAGCACCTCCATCTAGTTTTAGCACCCATAAATATTTTCTTCCGTCCCTTTAGCCAGCCCGATCATAGGCCTGTGCATATAGACCTTGAGGGGGATGAAGATGAATTAGATGCCATGTTGACTAATATGGCAAAATTGACAAAGAATCAGGTTCTAGATGTATTTTCCTGTGTAGAATGCGGCCGCTGCACAGATGTATGTCCCGCCAACCGCGGTGGGGGCGTTCTGGATCCAAAACATCATTTTATTATGGATCTAAGGGCCCCCCTTTTAGAAACAAAGGATGTATCACTTTTAAACCAAATTAATGTGGAAGCAGGTTGGGAGTGCACAACCTGCCAGGCCTGCTCAGAAGTGTGCCCTGTGGGGAACCAGGTAGAAAAATCAGATGAAATTAGAAGATCTGAGGTATTGGTCGAAGGACGCGTACCGCAGGAATACCAAAAATTATTTTCAAATCTTCAAGAAACAGGTAATACAGAAGGTGCCTTATCCAGTCCATTTGCAGATTCATTTCCAACCTATACATCCGATAAGGAATATGTACTTTGGCTTGGCTGTTTTTCACGCCACGGTATGGACCCCAATTTTAATCAATCGGTTGTAAACTTCACGAAAATCCTGGATGTGGCAGGGATAACTTACGGAGTCTTGGCTGAAGAACATTGCTCCGGTGATCCCGCCAATAGACTTGGAGATAAATTGACCTATACCATGTTACGAGACCATAATTTAGAACAGCTTAAAGAAATAAAAAAAGTGGTCACACTGTGTCCCCATTGCGCTGTAAACCTGGGAAAAGAATATAACAAATACAGTCCCATCAACTATACGGTAGAACACCACACACAAGTTATCGGCAAATTGATTGAAGAAGAAAAGATCAAGGTTCAAATGGGAGAAGATGGGCAGGTGACCTATCATGACCCGTGTAATTTATCTCGCATGTTGGACATAGTTGATGAACCACGCAGTGCCATTCAGGCCGTAGCATCTGATTTTCAAGAAATGGATGAACATGGAAGAAATACATTATGTTGTGGTGCAGGAGGTGCATTATGGTGGAAAAAAGAAACGCAGGGACGAACGCACCTTGTGAGAGCTGAACAGGTCATGTCCTCTGGGGCAGATACTGTGGTTACAGGTTGTAATTTTTGCTATGGGATGATGAAGCAGGGCTTAGGGCCCATGACGCCTGAGGGAAAAAGTGAAATTCAGGTAAAGGATGTGGCAGACCTGGTAGCAGATAACCTGGCTTAAGATTATTTGGCGAACAGATTTCAATACGCATTTGAAAAAAATGGATTCATTTACTCCCCTGAATCCATTGCCAGTTTAACCGAATACGAAAAATACCAACTCTCATTCCATCCGGAACGCCCCAAATATTTAGACTATTTATCCCTTTTTGATGATGTGAAGGAATGCCTTCATTCTGAAGCATTCGGTACCTGTTTGATTCAAGTTCATCGGGCTGAGTTTAAAGGCGTTCCTGTATTACTTATCGGCCAGCAGAGTGGGCCCACATCCGATTATAAAGTATTCCAAAACATTGCCAGTGATCCTGCTGAATTGGAACAGTGGAACCACGGTATGCCTACACCGGCCAGTTATGAAAAGGCCATTGAAGGTGTTTCTATTGCCAATGCAGAAAATCGAATTATCATCATTTTTGTAGATACCCCCGGAGCCGATCCAACAGAGGAATCGGAAGCAGGAGGTATTGCGTGGAAAATCGGCGGCACGATTCAAGCTTTAGTGGAAACGCCTATGCCTACCATTTCTCTCATCATCAATCGAAGCTGTAGTGGCGGGGCCATTGCCCTCACGGGGACGGATGTAACCCTGGCCATGGAAAATTCAACTTATCTCGTTATCTCTCCGGAAGCATCCTCATCCATTTTATTCCATGACCGCCATCATGCCAATGAAGCAGCGGAAATTAGTCAGATTACATCTAGAGAAGGATTTGAAAACGGCATCGTGGATGAACTAATTCCTGAGTCTAATGGACCGGCCCATCGCAACAAAGCAGAAGCCATCGCCGCCGCCGGTGATGTGCTGGAAAAACATATTTTGGTCATGAAGGATATGACGCCATCAGATGTATCCGAAAATAGAATTAATCGCTGGGCGAAGATGGGTCAATGGGATGAAGGAGATTCTATTATTCGGACACCAAAATCACGGATTCCCATTCCTTCACCCAATGGATTCATCCACCGACACAAGGGTTGTAAAGATGAATCGGGGAAACGGGTTTTTGATCCTGTCTCCTTTGACTATTTATTCGATAAAGATTTTGTGTGTGACACTTGTGATTATCGGTATATACGGTTATCGGCATGGGATTATATTGACCTCATACTGGATAAAAATTCTTTTATTGAACACAATCAAACATCGTCTATTTTGGACAAAGATATTTTGAATTTCCCAGGCTATGGTGAAAAGCTCAATTCTGACCGTGAAAAGACAGGGCTGCCATCCGCCATGATTTCAGGCGATGGAAAAGTGGATGGACAGAATGTGGTATTCTGCGCTAATGATTTTGGTTTTCTTGGCGGATCATTTTGTATGAGCACAGGTGAGAAAATCTGGCGTGCGGCAGAAATTGCTATTGAGAGAAATGTCCCCATGGTTCTCCAAGCCGCAGGCGGGGGTGCCCGCATGCATGCGGGATGTTCATCCATGGTCAGTATCCCCAAAGCACAATTGGCTATCTCGCGGGTAGAGCGTGCAGGGCTGAAAGTGGTTACCATTATTACCGATCCAACTTTGGGTGGCGTGGCCATTAGTTATGGTTCAAGAGGGATCCGTTTATTCGAATCGGGAGCAGGAAACATTGGCTTTTCCGGGAAGCGGGTTGTGGAGCAGTATGTGGGGCACCCCGTATCAAAAGATTTTCAAAAGACATCGTGGCTGACTGAAAACGGTCATGCAAATCATGTAGTAAAACTGAATAATTTGAAGGAGGAAATCGCCAGAATTATTTCAGAAAAATAGGGAATATAAATTGAATGGAAGATTTTGGGGGTGTTAAATTTCTTGACTTTTTTACACCTAAACTGAACAGATTCATGAAAAAAATCATCATTCCTTTTTTGATTTATAGCACCATAATGGCAGGGGAACCCTCATTAACAAAAAGAGGTGTCGTCGAGGACTTTACTCAATTAAAATATAAAGTGGCTACAGCAACAAGGACGAAAACCCCACCTGTAATTGATGGTATTATCAATGATGAGGAATGGGAACAAGCATTATTGATTGAAGAGTTTCTTCAGCACGAACCATATAATCTAGAATTACCAAGCGTTAAAACAGTAGCGAGGATACTTTATGATGACAATTATTTATACGTTTCTTTTTTGAATTTTGATTCTAACCCAGAAAAAATAATGGCAACAAGAGGCCGTAGGGATGACTGGGAATTATTTTTTCAAGGCAATTCTGACTGGGTAGGCTTCGGTTTTGATTCAAATAATGATGATAAAACGGGTAATTATTTTGCTGTTAATGCTGCTGGTATTCAATTAGATATAGCAGTATCGGGTCAAGATCATAGAGGTTGGGATAGGACTTGGAATGCAGTTTGGGATAGTGAAGTATCTATAAATAAAGATGGTTGGTCTGCCGAGATTCGAATACCTTTCAGTGCTCTCCAATACAGTAACGAAAAAAATCAAACGTGGGGTGTGTCATTTCAACGAGGTATTTTTGCTCTCCAAGAGGAAACTCATTGGCCAGGGAGGTACAAGGGGGTTAGAGGCATCATACCTCACTTTGGTATTTTGCAAGGTATTAATAATATTCCACAATCAAGAAATATTGAATTAATACCCTATGTGCTTGGTGGTCAAACTAAAGATAATGAGAAACAGATGTCCCAGAACCTTGGGTTGGATATGCGTTATAATCTGAATACAAATACTACAATTAATATGACTTTCAACCCTGATTTTGGGCAGGTTCAAACAGATCCATCCGTCCTCAATCTTTCAGCCTTTGAAACACGGCTGGAGGAAAGGAGGCCTTTTTTTGTTCAGGGTGGTAATTTCTTTAGAAATAGACTTAGAACATTTAACTCAAGAAGAATTGGCAGTAGGCCTGGATTCTTTGATCCCGATTCTGGCAGTATAAAGAATAGGCCAGAAAATACAGCAATACTCGCAGCAGCCAAACTCCTTGGCGAAACGGATAGTGGAATTAAGTATGGCATTATTAATGCATTTACAAATCAGGAATATGCTACAAATTCATATGAAGTTAATGGTATCACGGAAAATAGAAAATTTCTGGTTGAGCCTTATACAAATTACTTTATTGGTCGTTTTGAAAAATCGTTAATTAATGATTTATCTACAATTGGAATTATGGCAACCGATTTGAGTCGTAAAGGATTATCTGAAGAAGCAAGATCATTTAATCTGGATTGGTCTTTAAATTTATTGGAAAACAAGTTTTCATTTGAAGGTGAAGCGGCAAACTCAATGAATAATGGTTCATCAGGTTATGCATCAAGATTTAGCATGGGATATCGTGATCCTATTTGGTGGGATATAAGGTTTTGGGGTGGTTATAAAGACGAAAAATTCGATGTAAGTAAGATGGGATATCAGGACAAGAATAATAATTGGTATGGAGGCATAAGAGGTGCCATTCGAAGAGACACTCCCAAAGGTATTTTTCTTGATCAACAACTTGAATTAAAATACAATTATGGTGGTCGCTTTGCGGATGATAGAGGCGATGCGGTAATAACTCGAAATAATGTAGAATTAGAACAAAGAAATAATTTCAAGAATTATTGGGCACTGGGATGGTCTGCTTCTTATAGTGCTGAAGTGTTTGAAGATGATGATATTTATAGAGACTCTAGGGCAGTAATTATAAAAGATAACGAATGGAAATCTTTCAATTTTTGGGTTCAAACTGATCGCCGAAAGAGGATGATTCTTAGATCACGTTTCGATATTGATAAAGGGAGCCTTCGGGGATGGGGTAGATCATTGGGTTTTGAATTAACCCTAAAGCCAACCGACTATATTAATTTATCCATCGAGTCTTCAGAGGAATATAAACCAGTGGCCATGCAATGGGTAGGAATCATTGAAGATGGAAATAAAACGAATATCATTTATTCTAATTCAATAAGAAAGCAAAGGAATATGGAAGTTAGAATGAATGTCGCATTATCGCCAAAGATGACATTTGAATCATACTACCAACCCTTTAAAGCACGCATGGAATATCATGATTATGGGAGACTCAAGAAAGAAAAGTCATTTGATTTAGAGCCTTATGAATACACTTATGATAAAGATTTTGAAATCGATAATGAAGTAGGAACTTTTGTATTCAGGTGGGAGTATTTGCCGGGTAGCCTGATTTATGTTGTATATAATTTGAATATCAATAATAGATATTCAGATGAAGAAAAAGAATGGGAAAGATTTCAGTCTAATTCTTTATTTATAAAAGTTGATAGATTTTTTCGGTTATAAAATATTTACTTCGAAAGATCAATTAATTTGATTCCGATCTCACGAGCATGATCTAGTATACGTTCATCTCGGTAAAATTCGCCAAAATAAATTTTATTAATCCCCGCATTGGCGATCATTTTAAAGCAGTCATAACAGGGAGAGGCGGTGACATATATTTCACTATCTTCCAAACGAACCCCGTGGCGAGCAGACTGGACGATGGCATTGGCTTCTGCATGGATGGTCCTGACGCAATGGGTGTTCTCCATTTCATGACCCGCATCATCACAATGGGCCAAACTACGGATGGAACCATTATAACCTGTAGCTAAAATGGTTTTCCCCCGTGTAATTACAGCACCCACATGCTTTCGGTCGCAAGTGGATCGGGTGGCCACTTCTCGGGCAATGTTCATAAAATATTTTTCCCAACTGACGCGTTCACTCATTTTTAAATCCGAATATTTATTCCTTTACAAAAATTTTCACAGCAGATCGAAGCTCACCAAAATAGATCCGCTTCACAAATTGGGCCAACTCTGCCGTTAAAATCAAATAGGCCCAAGTGGGGATGGGCACCTCAGAGTAGCCTTTGATAAGAACGCGCTTATCCGCATATTGGGACCAATCCACAGCGGCTACTTTTTCTCTAAATACTTTTTCACGGAGAATCTCTCCATCCAAAAAGTCATTTAAATAAATGGTCTCCATTTAATCTTTGATCTGTTCTGTCGTCATATAAACTGGTTTATTATCACCCATAAAATGGTGGTAATCCAGGATGCCATACCCTTCAAGGTTCCGAGTAGGGCATGAACTGCAACTGCTGGTACCATCCTTGCGGTGTCGAACAATTTCAAGCAGTTTTTCATCCGTTTCGGCGGCACCGGCGACCAATTCTTCATCGGTTTCTACGTACCAGCGCATGGTGACGAGGTATTTATATTTTTTGCTTTCATTTCCATTATCACTCATGGTCAAACTCCTTTGAGGACTTTTTGTCTAGGGGTAAAAGTAAGCAGGATTTAATCGAAAATGCGGGCCGTTTTTTCAATACTTTTTGCTAACTGTTCAATGTCATTTTTGTCATTATATAAATAAAAACTGGCTCGGGCTGTTGATGCAACACCCAAGTAATCCATAATTGGTTGGGCACAATGATGGCCTGCACGGATGCAAATACCATCCGTATCTAAAAATTTCGCCAAATCATGTGCGTGGACATTCCCCACATTAAATGGTATCACAGCTCCGCGATGATCCGCATTACCATAAAGGGTGATGCCCTCAATTTGAGAAAGGATATCCAATCCATATTTGAGTAAAGATTGTTCATGGTCATGGATGGCATCCACTCCAATAGATTGGAGGTAATCAATGGCGGCACCCAGTCCGATGACTTGAGCGATATTGGGCGTTCCTGCTTCAAATTTCCATGGTACATCATTCCACGTGGATTTTTTTAGGGTAACGGTATTGATCATTTCACCGCCGCCCATGAATGGATCCATGCTTTCTAGCAAATCGGTTCGGCCGATCAAAACACCTACCCCTGTTGGCCCAACCATTTTATGGCCGGAAAAAGCATAGAAGTCGCAATCCAATTCAGCGATATTTACTTTCATGTGGGGAACGGCCTGGGCCCCGTCTAAAACGGTGACTGCATTTACATTTTTTGCAGCTGAGATAATTTCATTCACGGAATTCACTGTGCCAAATACATTGGATTGATGGCCCACACTCACCAGTTTTGTTTGATCGTTTAACTGGTCAAGTGATTCAATATTGAGTGTCCCATTATCAGCCAAGGGTATATAGTTCAGCGTTGCACCTATTTTTTCAGTAATCAATTGCCATGGGACCAAATTGCTGTGATGCTCCATTTCGGAGATAAATACAGTATCATGTTGGCGGAGATTCTTCAGCCCCCAAGCATAGGCCACCAAATTGATGGATTCGGTGGTACTGCGGGTAAAAATAACCGAATGGGTATTGGGGACGTTTAGAAATTGCTTCACCTTAATCCGAACTTGCTCATAGGCATCGGTTGCCCGTTCGCCTATTTCATAAAGTGCACGATGAATATTGGCTGCATATGAATTATAGTATGAATTAACCGCATCAATGACCATTTGAGGTTTTTGGGTGGTGGAGGCGGAGTCCAGATAAACGAAAGGCTTATCTGAATGATAAATGGGGAAGTCCCCCCGAATTTTATTTACATCTAACACTAAAGCATGCCCAGTTGAAGGCGGGCGGACTCGTTAATCATTTCCCGATCCCAGGGCGGATCCCAAACCAATTCCACTTTCACCTCAGCCGTTCCAGGGATGCCTTCAATCTTTTGTTTCACTTCGTTTGCAATCATGTCGCCCATACCACATCCGGGAGCTGTAAGTGTCATTTTCACTTCCACATCAGAACCGGATTTTCCATTATCCAAAAGTTTGCAGGAGTAGATTAATCCAAGATCCACAACATTTACCGGAATTTCCGGATCGTAGCATGTTTTCATGGCTTCCCAAACGGCTTTTTCATTGGCGCGGCCGTCGGTTTCCGTTTCTTCTAACCAGGGTTGAACCTCCGGAATCTTGCCGATGGCGTCTGCATCTGCTCCTTCAATCCGAACAAGATTGCCGCGAATCATAACTGTATAACTGCCGCCCAAGGCTTGAGTAATATGGCCTTCTTCGCCTTTTTTGAGTGTAATCTTATTTCCGAAGGGGATGAGGGTGGCCTCACAATCCCTTTCTACAATAACCTGTTCGTCAATATCTGAATACATATTTAATCCAGTAATTCTGTTTGAATTTTATGAATGGCGCTGCTGAATCCATTGGTGCGCTGGCTACTGATGGCTCTCCCAAGCCCCACAGATTCTAAAAATTGTCCCCCATCCACATTTAAAATTTCTGTTTTGGTATGGCCGTTGAATGACCGTTCAATAAGAGATAGAAGTCCCTTCACAATCATGGCATCAGAATCGGTCTGAAAGAAATATTCACCATTAGATAATTCTTTGACGATCCACGCTTGTGAAGTACATCCGTGGATGCGGTTTTCTTCTACCCGTTCTTCATTGGATAGGCCGGCCGTATCTTTGGCCAAATCTACCAAGTAAACATATTTGTCTCGGGGATCAGAGAATATAGAAAACTCCTCCCGAATTGCATCCAAAGTCTGTTGAATGTCAGCCATGGAGCATGGTGCCTTCCAGCCAAGTCGTTACCTTATCATCGATATAGGATTTGACATCACTGTTTTGAACCGATTCGATAATTTCTTTTGCAAATCCGCCAATAATGAGTTCGATGGCTTTTTGTTTACTGATGCCGCGGGAGCGAAGATAAAATAGGGCTTCGGAGTCAATTTGTCCTGTAGTAGAGCCATGGGCGCACTTTACATCTTCAGCATAAATTTCTAACTGTGGATTGGCATTCATGAGGGCCTTTGGGCTCAGGAGTAAATTCTTATTGGACTGATCTGCATTGGTTTGTTTGGTATGCTCCCGAACCACCACTTTTCCATTGAAAACGCCAGAGGCCTTATCAGATAAAATGTATTTGAAGAGTTGATGGCTTTCGCATGCATCATTCCCATGGTCAACAATCACATTTTGGTCATGATGCTGAGACTTTTCTGTGAGAGAAAGTCCGTCTAAACTGGCTTCAGCACCTGCGCCTTCAAAGGATAATTCAATATCGTGGCGAAATAGTTTACCACCGGATGCTAGGGCGGTTACATTTAATTGTGCATCTCGGTTCAATTGATATTTTGTTGTGGCTGTATAAGTCCCATGTCCATCCGTTTCCAATAATCTAATGTGCGAGAATATTCCATTTTCATGAACACGGATTTTGGATACAGAATTCACAAAATGGGGGGTAGGTGATTTACCGATATAATGTTCGATAATGGTGGCTTCTGCATTGGTACCGATGTCAAAATTAAAGCGGGGATGGTTCATGAGGGGGGCAGAGAAATCCGTCATGAGGTAAATCACTTGAATAGGCTTTTCAATGACCGCATTATTCTCTATAGCAACGGAAACACCGGAATTCATCATAGATGTATTTAAAGCCATGAATGGATTGCCGTTTACATTGTATTCATCGGGATTGGCGTTAAAATGGTCTAACCCTGTAGAAACGGTGAGACCTTCAGGCAAGCCAGATAACTGACTTTGGTAATGCCCATTGATCATAAAAATCAGATGGGTGTTGGGGATACGTCCTGGAATTTCTTTAGGCAAATTGGGAAGGTAATCCATCCAAGAGAGTTGGAAATCTGATTTATTTAAATCAGAAAAATCGGTGAATTGCCATTCTTCCCATTTTTTGGTGGGAATTCCCAATTCCTTGAAGCGACCAAAGGCAGTGTTTCGAACCGACCTTAATTCTGAACCTTCATGGGGCCAGTAGTCCAATAGAGCCTCAAACTGTTTCTTGAATTGGGTCATGACTCGAGCCAGGAATATCCTTTTTCTTCCAATTCGTGGGCCAGGGTCATATCGCCGGATTTCACAATTTTTCCATCAATCAACACGTGAATGCGATCGGGCTTCATATATTCTAATAATCGCTGATAGTGGGTAATGGCCAGAAAAGACCGTTCACTATTTCTAAAATTATTTACCCCTTCAGCTACAATCTTGAGCGCATCAATATCCAAGCCTGAATCAGTTTCATCCAAAATGGACAATGCCGGCTCAAGGGTAAGCATTTGAAGGACTTCATTACGCTTTTTTTCGCCACCAGAAAATCCATCATTCACTGCCCGACTTAGATATTTCTCATCCATGTTAACCAGTTTCAATTTTTCCCTGATGAGACGCATAAAGTCCGCTGCATTAATCTCATTCAATCCTTGGTGTTTGAGTTTTGCATTTAGGGACGTCCGGAGAAAATAAGTATTGTTCACACCGGGGATGACCACGGGGTATTGAAAGGACATAAAGATACCGGCAAGTGCCCGGTCTTCGGGAGGCATATCCAAAAGATCTACACCGTTATAGGTGACAGATCCGGAAGTAACGTCAGATTGGTCACGGCCCGTAATTACATTGGCAAGGGGACTTTTACCGGAACCGTTCCGGCCCATGATGGCATGGAGTTCACCGGGGTTTATGGTGAGGGATATCCCTTTGAGGATTTCTTTCCCATCCACGCCGGCGTGTAAGTTTTTGATTTCTAACATTTAAGATTATAATTATGAATTAAATGGTTAACCAACCGCGCCCTCGAGGCTCACTTCCATCAATTTCTGTGCCTCAACCGCAAACTCCATTGGGAGTTCATTAAAGACATCTTTGCAGAATCCATTCACAATCATGGAGACCGCATCTTCAGTAGAAATGCCCCTTTGATTGCAGTAGAACAATTGATCCTCACCTATCCTTGAAGTGGATGCTTCATGCTCCATTTGAGCAGAAGGGTTTCTCACATCAATATAGGGAAAGGTATGGGCACCGCATTCATCTCCGATTAATATGGAATCGCATTGGGAATAATTTCGGGCATTCTCAGCACCTTTCATAATCTTCACGCCACCGCGGTAAGTGTTTTGTCCTTTACCAGCGGATATGCCCTTAGAAATGATGGTGCTTTTCGTATTCTTTCCCAAGTGAATCATCTTTGTTCCTGTATCTGCCTGTTGAAAATTATTGGAAAGGGCTACGGAGTAAAATTCACCAATAGAATTATCCCCTTTCAAAATGCAGCTGGGGTATTTCCAGGTGAGAGCGGACCCCGTTTCCACTTGGGTCCAGGAAATTTTTGAATTGACTTCAAGGCAGGTCCCTCGTTTCGTCACAAAATTATAGATACCGCCTTTGCCTGTTTTTGGATCACCGGGATACCAATTTTGAACGGTGGAATATTTGATTTCCGCATCTTTATGGGCCACCAGTTCCACTACGGCTGCATGGAGTTGATTCTCATCCCGCATGGGTGCAGTGCATCCTTCCAGATAACTCACATGACTGCCTTCATCGGCGATAATTAACGTTCGTTCAAATTGCCCTGTATTGGCAGCGTTGATCCGGAAATAAGTAGATAATTCCATGGGGCAGCGAACCCCTTTGGGGATGTAAACGAAGCTACCATCGCTAAAAACAGCAGAATTGAGTGCTGCAAAATAATTGTCTGTCGTGGGGACCACACTACCCAGATATTTTTTTATAATTTCGGGATGGTTGTGAACCGCTTCAGAAAAGGAGCAAAAGATAACACCATGTTTTTCCAATTCTTCTTTAAAAGTGGTGGTAACGGATACACTGTCAAAAACAGCATCCACAGCTACGTTGGCCAACATTTTTTGTTCTTCTAGCGGAATGCCCAATTTATTATAGGTGTCCAATAACTCCGGATCCACCTCATCCAGGCTTTTTAATTTTTCTTTTTCTTTCGGAGCTGCATAATAGGAAATGGCCTGAAAATCGATGTTTGGATAATTCAACTTGGACCAGTTCGGTTCATCCATTTTCAACCATTGGTTATAGGCTTTCAAGCGCCAATCCAATAGCCATTCCGGCTCATCTTTTTTGGATGAGATTAATCGAATTACATCTTCATTCAATCCGGGCGGAATGGTTTCCTGCTCAATATCGGTGGTGAAACCGTATTCGTATTCCTGGCTGATCGCCGAATCGATGATTTGTTGGTTTTTATCCATTATTGAGCTGTTGGTGCTCTAATTGTTAAACAGAGAAACTCGTTCCGCAGCCACAGGTTCTTTCAGCATTCGGATTCTTGATTATGAATCCACCATTAAGGATATCGCTGGAAAAGTCAACTTCGATTCCTTTGAGATAAAGATAGCTTTTCAAGTCACAAAATATCTTCATGCCTTGGCTCTCAAAAACTTTGTCGAATTCTTTCTGTTCCTTTTCGAAGGACATATTGTAATTCATGCCGGAACAGCCCCCTTCTGTTACTTCCATGCGGAGGCCAAAACCTTTTTTCCCTTCTGTTTCCATAACGGCGGATAGCCGTTCTGCTGCGGGTACTGACAGAGAAATGCCGGCGTCAAAAATTGCTTGGGTATCAGGTTGTTTTTCCATTATTCCCACTCCATATTAATATTAGGTTCTTGCCGTTCTTGTGGGCTTGAAACGCCCACGCCCAGTTTTTCCCTTGCTTCTGCTGAAATCATCTCTGGATTCCAGGGTGGATCGAATGTCACTTCCACAAATGCTTGGTTCACTGCATCCAGGGCTTCCAATTTATTTTTAATATCTTGTGCCATTTGCTGTCCCATGGTGCAACCGGGTGTAGTGAGAGACATAACAATATTCACATCGGATCTGGTTTCATCATAGGATTCCTGAATCTGGATATTGTAAATCAATCCCAGATTCCAAAGATCCACTGGGAGTTCCGGGTCATAGCATTGTTTTAATATTTCGATGACTTGAGATTCTTTCACTTGAGCCATTATTGGGTCACCTCCTGAAGGGTCATTTGGGTAAACATATTTCGCAAATTGTCGTTAATGCGCTGGATGGGAACGCGAATATTACAGGTGCTGATTTGGATGCAATCTGATTCAAAATAACAATCCATCATGCCCAAGGGCCCTTCGAGCTTTTCAAAAAAATCTTTAAGGGAAATACAGTCGAGTTTGGCGAGGATACGATAACCACCTGCAGGACCTTGAACGGCTTCTAGGATTCTATCCCGGGCCATTTGTTGTAATGTTTTAGCCAACAATTGTTGGGGGACACCATATTGGTTCGCGATCTCCTTTGCACTGGTTAATTCATCCACATTTTTGGATTGCATATGGCGCAAGGCGATCAATGCGTATTCGACTTTGCGTGTAATCTTTAACATTGGTTTTTCTCCAGCCCGGGAATTTACCCCACTTGAAAAATGCACTCCAAGAAATAAATACGACATTTTTAATCGTATTTAAATGTGTTTTATTTAATATTCACAGTAGTGAACACCGATCGGTGCCTCCTACGAAACGATTATATCAGAATTTTTCTTCGGGGTAAAATGGCCGATTATTTTTGCATCAAGTCCGCTAGCATCGACACATTTTTGTGCATATTTGTCCGCTTGATTTTTAGGGAGGGCAACCAGCAATCCTCCTGATGTTTGCGCATCTGCAACCATGTATTTTTGGGTCTTTGAAATTGAAGCATTAAATGAAACAAATTTTGATGCATAATCCAAGTTTCGTTTAGTTCCACCTGGAATGATTCCATCTGTCGCTAGCTGATATACATTACTAAGAAAAGGAAGGTTCTGAAATTCAATAGTTGCAGAAACATTGCTGTTTTTACACATTTCAGATAGGTGGCCTAAAAGCCCAAATCCGGTTACATCGGTGGCGGCATGGACATCAAAATCACACATCAATTTTGAGGCCGACGCATTTAGGGTGGCCATGTAGTTCACAGCTTCCTTAATTATGGTATCAGGCGCCAATTCCCGTTTAATAGCAGTGGAAATAATGCCCGTTCCCAGTGGCTTTGTCAACACAAGGGCGTCACCTGTTTGGGCTCCGGCGTTTTTAATTAATTTATTTTCATTTACTTCACCGGTGACCACCAATCCGTATTTTGGTTCTTTATCATCAATAGAATGGCCCCCTACAATTGGAATCCCGGCCTCTTTTGCTTTTTCTGTTCCACCCCGAAGAATTTCTGTAAGAACTTCTTTTGGTAATTCTTTTATTGGAAATCCCACGATATTTAAAGCAAATCGCGGTGTAGCACCCATGGCATAGATATCCGATAATGAATTTGCAGCGGCGATTTGGCCAAACTGGTAAGGATCATCCACGATGGGTGTGAAGAAATCCACCGTCTGAACGATGAGTTGACCGCCCTCTACGCGCACCACGGCAGCATCGTCAGATCCATTGAATCCGACAATCACATTATCTTGGTGTACAGTTTCAAGATCACCCAGTACCTGGGCTAAGTCCTCAGGACCAATCTTGCAAGCTCAGCCGGAACCGTGAGAATAGTGCGTTAATTTGATCTTATCGTAAGATGTCATGGGCTCAATTTAATTACATAAAATGAGGATTCTAAATCGGTTCTGAACGAATAGAAAAAATCCTCACCAATCCATTGATTTGCGTTCATTCAGGACAGTAAATTGTGGTTTGGCAAATAGCTGAAAATAATGTACGATCATAATTCTGAAAGCAATCATAGATCCAACCCAGCGGATATATAAACACTTCCCCGCAAAATATTTACACAATTTTATTAAGGAAATTTCATGAGTAAGACCACAAAACAGGTGGACGAAGTTGTCATCCGATTTGCCGGAGATTCCGGGGACGGAATGCAGCTCACCGGTGGCCGATTTACCGAAACTACTGCCATTGTGGGAAATGATTTAAGCACCTTGCCGGATTTCCCAGCAGAAATTCGTGCACCTGCCGGGTCTTTGGCCGGTGTTAGTGCATTTCAAATTAAATTTAGTTCGAAAGATATTCACACTCCCGGTGATAAACCGGATGTACTTGTGGCCATGAACCCAGCTGCATTAAAAGTGCATCAAAAGGACATAGCACCGGGTGGTATCATCATTTGTAATGCCAATGCATTTACACCCAAGAACCTGAAGCTTGCTGGTTATGAAACTAATCCCATAGAAGACAAAACTCTAGATGACTACTACACATTGGGGGAAGATGGTGGCATTGGCCAATGAAGATTTAGGCTTGCCTCCAAAGACCATTGAACGGACAAAGAACTTTTTTGCCTTGGGCTTATTGTTTTGGATTTATGACCGACCCATGGAGCAGACCCAAGATTGGCTAAAAGTCAAATTTGCGAAAAAACCGGAAATAATAGAAGCCAATATTCGAGCGATGGATGCAGGATATAATTATGGTGATACAACTGAAATCTTTACCACAAGATATACAGTTGATAAAGCCAACCTCCCCTCTGGAAAATACCGAAATGTTGTTGGAAATCACGCATTGTCAATGGGGCTTGCAGCTGCAGCAGAAAGATCAAAAATAGGCCTGTTTTATGGTGGCTATCCCATTACGCCGGCCAGTGATATTTTACATACCCTATCTGCATGGAAGCATTTGGGAATAAAAACATTTCAAGCGGAAGATGAAATTGCCGGCGTAACTGCTGCCATTGGAGCCTCATTTACGGGGAATCTAGGTGTTACGGCAACTTCAGGTCCTGGTATCGCGCTGAAATGTGAAGCTATGGGATTGGCGGTAATAGCTGAATTACCATTAGTTGTAATCAATGTGCAGCGAGGTGGTCCTAGTACTGGACTACCAACAAAAACCGAGCAATCAGATTTGATGCAGGCTTTGTATGGCCGAAATGGGGAAGCTCCAATGCCTGTATTGGCGTCATCTACCCCTGGAGACTGTTTTTATGTAGCTTACGAAGCGTGCCGAATTGCTGTGAAATATATGACACCGGTGATGCTTCTCACGGATGGTTATCTGGCTAATGGATCTGAACCGTGGCAATTACCTAAATTGGAGGAACTACCAGACTTTAATGTTACCTTTGCAGATGAATCTGATTTAGCTGATGGTCAGTTTTTGACTTATGCTCGGGATGAAAAAACTATGGCCCGTCCATGGGCTATCCCCGGCACTAAACATTTGGAACATCGTATTGGCGGTATTGAAAAAGAAGATATTACAGGCAACGTTAGTTATGATCCAGATAATCACCATTATATGGTAGAAACTAGAGCCAAAAAAGTGGACTCTATCGCTAATGAATTTGGTCCGACAGAAGTATTTGGTGATCCTAGTGGTGATGTATTGATCTTAAGCTGGGGGGGCACCAAAGGTGCATGCCGTTCAGCTTCTGAATTCCTCCAGGCCGATGGCAAAAAAGTCAGCCACGTTCATTTGAGGTGGATCAATCCTCTACCAAAAGATTTGGGAGAAATTCTCATCAAATTTAAACATGTATTGATACCTGAAATTAATTTTGGTCAATTGATTAAAATTATCCGATCTGAATTCCTCGTGGATGCAAAAGGACTCAACCTAGTCCGGGGGAAACCAATCAGTTCATCAGACATTAAAGAATCTGTAAACGCATTAATAGGATAGAATTATGACAGATGCTGTAAAGACTTATACCAAAAAAGATTTCACATCCGATCAAGCGGTACGCTGGTGTCCGGGGTGTGGTGATTATGCCATCCTGGCTCAAACGCAAAAAGTTTTTCCTGATTTGGGTGTGGACAAAGAGAACTTTGTATTTATTTCAGGGATTGGGTGTTCGAGTAGGTTTCCATATTATATGGATACTTATGGATTTCATACCATTCATGGCCGTGCACCGGCCATTGCTTCTGGAGTGAAATTAGCGAACCCAGATCTATCTGTATGGGTAGTTACTGGTGATGGAGACGGGCTGTCAATTGGCGGAAATCATACTATTCATTTGTTGCGGCGAAACCTAGATATCAATGTCATGCTTTTTAATAATCGAATTTACGGTTTAACTAAAGGTCAATATTCGCCCACCTCTGAAGTAGGGAAAATTACCAAATCCACGCCTATGGGCTCATTGGATACGCCATTCAATCCATTGACATTGGCCTTGGGTGCTGGTGCCACATTTGTTTCTCGAACAATTGACAAACAAACTAAGCATACGCAAGCTATGATAATGCGTTCTCACGGTCATAAGGGAACATCCTTCATGGAAATCTATCAAAATTGCAATATTTTTAACGATGGAGCCTTTGCTCAATTAACGGACAAAGAGACAAAGTCAGATACAGTTCTATTGCTAGAAAATGGTGAGCCCATGCTGTTCGGTGCGGAAAAACAAAAAGGCGTCCGCTTGGATGGGAATACGCCTATTGTTGTAGAGATCGGTGATAAATGGGGGGTGGATGATGTACTGGTTCATGATGAATCGGATTATGTGATTGCATCTCTTCTATCAAATATGACTTACCAACCTGACTTCCCCGATCCCATTGGTGTTCTCTACGCTATTGAAGCGGAAACCTATGAAGACCGTATGGTGGCTCAACTCGAGCTGGCCATTGAAAAGAAGCCATCAGGATCTATCCAGGATATATTGAACTCAGGCGATACTTGGGTGGTAGATTAAGGGAAAGCTGTTTATGGGATACCGTAAAGAAAAAGACAGTATGGGAGAATTGAATGTGCCGACAGACCGGTACTATGGCGCCCAGACACAACGGTCCCTGAATAATTTTAAAATTGGCGGCGAAAGGTTCCACAGGGAATTGATTCGTGCCTATGGTATTCTGAAAAAAGCAGCGGCCACGGTAAATGAATCTGCCGGTAAACTGGATGGTGATCTGGCCAATGCCATTCGAGATGCAGCGGATGAAGTGATTGACGGCAAGCTGGATGACCATTTCCCTTTGGTGGTATGGCAGACCGGTTCCGGCACCCAATCCAATATGAATTTTAATGAAGTGATTGCCAACCGCGCTATTGAGATGTTGGGCGGTGAAATGGGGAGTAAAGACCCGGTTCATCCCAATGATCATGTGAATATGGGGCAGTCCACCAACGATACATTCCCCACGGCCATCAATGTTGCGGCGGTAGAGGGTGTTACCAATCAACTCATTCCGGAGCTCACTCAACTTCGCGATAGCCTTCAAGCGAAGGCAGATGCTTTTGACAATATTGTTAAACTGGGCCGGACCCATTTGCAGGATGCCACACCCCTGAGTTTGGGACAGGAATTTTCTGGCTATGCCTCTGCATTGACTCATGGTTTATCCCGACTGGAAAAAGCACTGGACCACTGTTATGAATTGGCCATGGGCGGTACGGCAGTAGGCACGGGGATCAATACATTTGAAGGGTATGGAGAAGCAGCGGCCCAAGAAATTGCCAAAATCACGGGACTTCCTTTCCGCACGGCAGACAATAAATTTGAGGCCATGGGGGGGCAGGATAGTATTGTAGAACTTTCCGGTGCACTCAAAACCATTGCAGGATCACTATTCAAGATTGCCAATGATATTCGTTGGCTGGCCAGTGGACCACGATCGGGAATTGGCGAAATTTTAATCCCTGCCAATGAACCGGGTTCTTCTATCATGCCCGGCAAGGTCAACCCAACCCAGTGTGAAGCCATGACTATGGTTTGCACCCAGGTGATGGGTAATGATACTACCATTGCCATGGCCGGTGCCAGCGGCAATTTTGAACTGAATGTTTATCGACCTGTGATCGCCTATAATATTATTCAATCTATTCGTTTACTCTCCGATGCATCCAGTTCATTTAGAGAACATTGTGTGGACGGGATTGAAGCGAATGAGGAACGAATTCATTCCAATTTATATAACTCACTCATGCTGGTAACCGCTTTGAATCCCCATATTGGTTATGATAAAGCAGCAGAAGTGGCGAAGAAAGCCTATAAGGATAATTCCTCTCTGCGTGAAGCCATCGTGGCGTTGGGGTATATGAGTGGTGAAGATTTTGATCGATTGGTTCAGCCGGAGAAAATGATCCACCCGGCTAAGAACGATTGATTGCTGCGGAACCCATCCGCTTTTTTTCAGTACACTTTAATAAATTCTTGCCTGTTCGCTGACGGGTGCTGACTTAAATTTCATTATGGCTATTCGACTTTCCATTCGGGACATCAAAAAACAACTGAAGCTGGTTCTTATTCTGGCTGGTACCGGTTTGGTCCTCATATTCGGATATATTTTTTATTTGGCCCAAGATCTCCCTTCTCTTGATCAACTAGAAAATTATGACCCGGATTTGGTGACGCGGATTTATTCTGCCGATGGTGAAATTCTAGACGAACTCTTTTTAGAAAAGCGCATTTTTGTCGGTTTAGATCAGATTCCTAATAATATGAAAAATGCGGTCATCGCATCTGAAGATCGCCGTTTTTATAATCACTGGGGCATCGATTCCCGAAGTATCATCCGTGCCATCGTTATCAATATTATCAACCTTGGCTATGAACAAGGGTTCAGTTCATTGACTCAGCAGGTGGCCCGGACCCTCTATGATACGATCGGATTTAAAAAGACCATTACTCGAAAAATTAAAGAAATCATTACAGCCATCCAGATTGAGCGAACCTATACGAAGGATGAAATTTTGGAAATGTATCTGAACAATGTGCATTTCGGTCATGGGACGTACGGTGTACAGGCTTCCTCCAAACGATATTTCGGTAAAGATGCAGGATTGCTTACATTGGGTGAATCTGCCATGCTGGTGGGGATTCTCCCTGCACCGGCCCGGTACTCCCCCGTGCGTCATCCGGAACGGGCCCATTATAAACGAAATGTGGTCCTTCGTGTTATGCGAGATCAACGATTCATTACCAAAGATATTTATTCTGAGGCTCGATCCATCGAATCGGAAAATGTTTTAGAAAGACAGGCAAAGGGAAAAGCACCTTATTTTACAGAATACATTCGCCGGACCATGGAAAAAGAGGACGACCGTTTGGGCGTCAATATCTATCGGGATGGCCTCAAAATTTATACCACATTGGATACCCGTCTCCAAGGCATTGCTGAAGATGCGCTCATGCAGTCCATCAAACGAAATCAGGATAAGCTGAACAAGCGATTGTTTAATAATGAAGAAGAATTTTCACAGTTGGCTTACCTGGGTATCTTTCCGGAAGATACGGTGAAGATGATGATGGAAGGGGACTCCACGCTCTATGCAGATCTGAGAAATAAATTATTGGTACAAGGTGCCTTTGTGGCATTGGATCCTACGTCGGGAGCCATTCTCGCCATGATAGGGGGACGTCCTGATTATCATGATCAGTATAACCGAGCAACTCAAGCCCAACGCCAACCTGGATCTGTTTTCAAGCCGTTTGTTTACGTCACCGCCATTGATAATGGGTACCCCGTGGCAAAGCAATTGTTGAATCAACCATTGGTCCTTCGCGTCTTGAATGCAGAAGGTGAGTGGGAAAAATGGATGCCCAGAAATTACGATGGTACCACCAGTGGATTGACCACACTCAGGGAAGGAATTCGCAAATCCATAAATCTTGTGGCCGTTCGTGTGGTGAAAGAATTGGTGCCGGCTACGGAGGTAAAATCCACAGCAGAACGGATGGGGATTAGCACCAATATCCGCGCCGTGGACGCTATTGCTTTGGGAACGTCCGAAGTCTACTTATTGGATGTGGTAAATGCCTATTCTGCCTTCCCCAATCAAGGGGTATTGAATCAGCCATTCGGCATTACCAAAGTGGAAGATCGATACGGGAATGTGATTAAAGAATACTACCCTATTCGGGAAGAAGTTTTGCGAGAAGAATCAGCTTATGTAATGACAACCATGCTGCAAACCGTTATGGATGCGGGGACGGGCGGCAGTGCCCGTTGGCGTCATAATTTTTATCATCCTGCCGGAGGTAAAACAGGGACGACCCAAAACTGGACGGATGCTTGGTTTGTGGGCTTCTCAAAACAATTGGCAGCCGGCGTGTGGATGGGTGTAGATGACCCCCGTGTCAGTTTGGGTGAGAGACAGGATGGCTCTCGAGCCGCCCTCCCTGCTTGGGCGGAATTCATGGCTGCTGCTCACGATACCTTGGGGTTAAAACGGGTCAATTTTGAACGGCCGGATGGTGTGATTGATGTGGAGATTTGTGCTACAACAAAGGACAGACCGACGAATCTTTGTCCCATTGAATCAGAAATATATATTAGAGGGACGGAACCGTCCCAGACCTGCAAAGTCCACAGACGGGGTTAAGCTGCGTCCAAAATCTCCTGGGCTTCCCGGCGAACGAGGAAAGACGGGTCCAATTGGCGGTCTTCATCCAGACCCATAACCTTTTTCACTTTAGACATAATTTCATTTTTCTGTATATCACTGGCAAAACCATATCGAATCAATTTTCCCAAATTCCAGATGGCTTTGGACCGAATCACATCCTTGCTGTGAGAGAGTTTGCCCACCAATGCATTGAGCATGGCTTCACCCATGTCTACCGATACATCCTCCGGGCGCATATTTTCGCATAATTTCCCTATGGCGCGAACGGCCGTATCTTCACATTCCTTTTGGGGGCTGTTTACTTTTTCTAAGACATGGGGGAGGGCACTCACCACTTCGGGAGACTGGATTTTACCCAAGGCATAAAGGG
>LUMJ01000490.1_pt1 | contig 36346 bp, 34 predicted proteins | sample 729631 | NCBI WGS metagenome assembly LUMJ01 (sample SAMN03860266, study PRJNA289734) | marine metagenome | biome: seawater column; feature: ocean; material: water; isolation source: Red Sea water column Station 22 - depth 500m | place: Saudi Arabia: Red Sea | collected 2011-10-15 | depth 500 m
GTAGTGCCAATGTTGGATAACGATACCGTGTTGATGATCTATGAGTTCTCTGCCGGCACTGAATGTTATGAGCTCGGCCTGACAAAAGGCAAGATAGATAAAGGTGAAACCCCTATTGAAGCTGCATCAAGAGAGCTCAAAGAAGAGATTGGTTATGGGGCTAATAAGTTTACTTTCCTTAAAACCATTACCTTAGCTCCAGGTTATCAATCAAACACAACGCATATCGTTCTCGCAGAGGATCTATATAAAGAATCAGCAGAAGGTGATGAACCGGAACCACTGGAAATTGTTTCTCATAAACTGTCTAACTTAGAAAAATTAACCTATGATGAGGATTTGACAGAAGCTCGAAGTATACTGGCGCTTTATATGGTGCGAGAGATTATTCGTAATCGAAAAAGTGATTGAGCTTCCATCTTATTTTTGGCTTGATCAATACGATACACCTTTCCCAGATTTGAGTTTGGCACTAAAGGAGCCAAATGGCTTAATTGCCATTGGTGGAGATTTATCTATTGAGAGGTTGTTGGATGCCTATTCAAAAGGCATATTCCCATGGTATAGCAAGGGCGAACCGATTTTATGGTATTCACCCGATCCGAGGATGGTTATAACGCCTGATGCATTTCATCTCTCAAAAAGTTTAAGAAAAATCACTCATTCATCTCGATTTGAGGTTCGAGTAGACACTGCTTTCGAAGATGTTATTTCTTATTGTCGTTCAGTGATTAGGCCTGGTCAAGCTGGGACATGGATAGATGATGCCATGGTCCATGCTTATTGTGGTCTCAATGGGGCAGGTTATGCGCATTCATACGAGGTTTATGAGAAGGATAAACTTGTCGGTGGTCTCTACGGAGTAGCTTTAGGAGGTGTCTTTTTTGGTGAATCTATGTTTTCTTTAGTGAGTAATGCTTCAAAGCTTGCTTTTGCCCATTTAGTTCAAAATAGTCACTATCGATTAATTGATTGTCAAGTAGAAAACAAACATCTTCAAAGTCTAGGTGCATTCAATCTACCTAGAGATTTGTTTATACAACAGCTTAAGGCCTTTGTGTAAAATAGCCCTATTAAAGCAAAACAAGTGAGACAATATGAAAAACCTTTTGAAATTTACCATGGTCGTATCGTTTGCGCTCACTTTGATTGCTTGTGGAAGAACAGGTGATTTAGTACCTGTTACAGATACTGAAGCTGATTCTGAAACCACGACCTCAAGTACATACTAACGTTCGACTTCATTGAATACATTTTCCTTTAAAAATAATGCCTTGTATGCTGAGTCTGTTGCAGTAACTGACTTAATGGTAGAGTATGGCTCTCCACTTTACATATACTCTCGAGCTCAGATAGTATCCAATTGGCAGCAATTTGATCGGGCTTTTCGAAATCATCCTCACTTGGTCTGTTATGCAGTTAAAGCTAATTCTAATTTGGGCGTGCTAAGTGTTTTGGCGAAGCTAGGGTCCGGTTTTGATATTGTCTCTATTGGAGAGCTAGAAAGAGTCATTGCTGCAGGTGGAAAGCCTGAACGCTGTGTATTTTCAGGAGTCTCTAAAACAACAACAGAAATTCAAAAAGCTTTGGAACTAGGAGTTTATTGTTTTAATGTTGAATCAGCTGCTGAGTTGGATCGTGTTGAGTCCGTTGCAAAATTAATGAGTACCAAGGCTCCAATTTCAATTCGTGTAAATCCAGATGTAGATGCCAAAACTCATCCTTATATTGCGACCGGTTTAAAGGAAAATAAGTTTGGCGTTAGTATTGACAAAGCTTTTGCCTTATACAAAAAAGCAGAACTTTCAAAGCATTTAAAAATTATTGGTTTAGATTATCATATTGGCTCCCAAATCAACGAAGTTTCTCCTTTTATTGAAGCTCTTGAAAAGGCGATAGAGTTGATATCACGATTGAAAGCTCAAGGAATAAAGATATCTCATATAGACATAGGCGGTGGTTTGGGTATTGCATATAATGATGAGAAAACCATTAATATTGATAAATATATTCAATCAGTACTCGATAAGGTTGGTGATCTAGAAGTCATAGTGGAGCCCGGTCGAGCTATTGTAGGAGATGCTGGTATCTTTGTAACTCAGGTTGAATATCTCAAGCAAAGTGACGTTAAATCATTTGCTATTATTGATGGTGCAATGAATGACTTGCAGCGTCCCGCTCTTTATGGTTCATATCACCAAGCTATTTCTGTTGAAGACAATTCGAAAGGAATAAAAGATACGTGGGATTTGGTTGGACCGATTTGCGAAACTGGTGATTTTTTAGCAAAAGATAGAGAATTAACCCTCGAACAGGGCGATTATATTGCCTTGATGTCTGCCGGCGCTTATGGTTTTGTTTTAAGCTCTAATTATAATTCTAGACCACGTGTTGCAGAGGTTATGGTTTCTGCAGGTAGTCATTCATTAGTACGTAAGCGTGAAACTGTCGGTTCTTTGTTTGAAAATGAATTTATCTTCAACGATGAAGTTAACTAACAATCAAAAAAAACATTTGCGTAAACTTGCGCATAACTTAAGACCGATTGTAATGGTAGGTCAGCAAGGTCTCAGCGATGCTGTTTTAGATGAGCTAGAATCAACAATGACCAAGCATGAACTTCTTAAAATAAAAGTTCGTGCCAATAACCGTGAAGAGAAACAAAAAATAGTAGATGAAATAATAAATTTCTCAAGGGCAGCATTAGTGCAGGTTATTGGCGGTGTATTGGTTATTTACCGACCTTTTGATGAGAACCCTAGTATTATTTTGCCTAGGACATGAGTATTCATATAGACCCAATCTTACAATTTATATTGATCTTAGACAATGAAAATTGCGATTAGTGCAACAGAAACTTCAGGTGATCTTATTGCCTCATCCATAGTCAAATCATTACTTGAATATCAACCCGATTGTCAAATAGAAGGTTTGGTAGGTGACAAGATGACTGATGCAGGTTGCCATAGACTCTGGCATATTGACCAAGTCAACGTAATGGGTATTAGTGAAGTAGTTAATAAGCTACCGTCATTATTGCGATTAAGAAATTCAATTGTTAAACACTTTTCTGAAAATAAACCAGATGTTTTTATTGGTGTAGATTCTCCTGACTTTAATTTTAAGATTGAACAAAAACTTAAAGAGCGTGGCGTCAAAACTGTGCATTTCATTAGTCCATCAGTATGGGCATGGCGTTCGAATCGAATCAAAAAAATTAAAGCTTCAACAGATTTAATGCTTTGCCTTTTGCCTTTTGAAGTGGATTTTTATGAAAAAAATGGCCAAAAAGCCTTATTTGTTGGACATCCACTAACTGAAAAATTACTACCCAGACAAAACTACAAACCAAGTAAAAAAGTTTTGTTGATGCCTGGATCACGTGAAGCGGAAATAAAGTCTTTGTTGCCTGAATTGTTATCTGCTGTTAATTTAATGCGTGAAAAAGACTCAAAAATAAAGTTTTCATTAGCACTTGCTAATGAAAACTTTGAGGAATGGGTTCAAAAACAAATCAATAAATTAGATATAGAATTAAGTGTTGGTGATGCTTACAGACAAATTGTAAAATCAGATTTAGTGATTGTTGCCTCGGGTACTGCAACACTCGAAATAGCCATGCTTGGAGTACCGATGGTAGTTGTGTACAAACTTTCAGGTGTCAGCTATCAGATTGTAAAACGCCTTCTAAGAACCAATTTTATTTCTCTCCCGAATATTATTTTAGGAAAAGAAGTTGTTCCAGAATTGATTCAAGAGAAAGCTAATGGAAAAAATATTGCAAATGTCGCTATGCAGATAGTCGTCTCTGATAATTCAAAATTAATCTCTGAATTAAGAAAAGTTCATACCCAGTTAGATCAAGATTCTAGTGCTCAATCTGCAAAAGCAATTCTCGAGTTTGTTAATGAGTAAGGTTCTAAGACAAATTGTTACAATGGCTTTGTCAGAGGATATTGGCGCTGGAGATTTGTCGTCTAGTTTACTAGATGATAATGTTATAAATGCTGAAATCATCTGCCGTGAAAAAGCAATAATTTGTGGAATTGATTATTCTGAACTTTGTTTTTCAATCCTTGATCCAGATATCGCAATAAACTGGAAGATTAAAGAAGGAGAAGAGGCAACACCTAATGCTGTGATTTGTTATCTGAAGGGGAAATCTCAGGCAATAATCAGCGCCGAACGAACTGCACTTAATTTTCTGCAAACACTCAGTGCCACAGCGACTCAAACCAAACACTTGGTGGATATGATTAAGCATACGAATGCAAAATTATTGGATACTCGGAAAACTATTCCAAATTTGAGGCATGCTCAAAAACATGCTGTTAGGTGTGGGGGTGGAGTAAATCATCGTATGGGCTTGTTTGACTGTGTTTTGCTTAAAGAAAATCATATCTTCTCGATTGGTTCACTTGAAAAATCTATAGAGAAGGCTCTTTTTGAGTTTCCGAATAAGCCTGTTATTGTTGAAGTTGAGTCACTTGCCGAGCTTAAGAGAGTTTTGTCAATAAAAGGCATAACTCGAATCCTTTGTGATAATTTTTCTCCTAGAGAGCTGCTTGAAGCGGTATCTATAGCCAAAGGGATATATCCCTTAGAGACTTCTGGCAATATAAATGAAAAAAACATAATTGAATATGCTGAAACAGGTGTGGATTTTATCTCAATTGGTTCAATTACAAAAAATATACATTCAATTGATTTATCTTTAAGGTTTAGCCTAGATTAGGCGCTCGCTACAAAATTTGAACTTAGATTGTCTTCTCTAGTGTTGTAGCGCAAAGGTTCGTTATGAAGATCTAAAACTTTACCACCCGCTCCTTCTAAAATACAGACGCCTGCAGCTGTATCCCATTCAGAGCAACGGCCAAATTTAGGATAATAATGGTTGCGACCCTCTGCAATAGAACAAAATTTTAAAGCACTCCCCAAACGGAAGATTTCAAAATTAGTCTTTGATTGGAGATGTTTTTTGAGCTGTTTATTATTTGTTGAATGCCTTCCAATAACGATATTTTTCCAGCGCTTAGGCTTTTGAGTGTGAAGTCTGTAACAAATATCATCTTCAAGTTTAATTGAGTTTTGGCCTGGTAATCGGTAATAATGAATCTTGTCAAACGGTGCATAGATTAGACCAAAAACCGGATAGTTATTCACTATATAGGCAATACTTATACAAAACTCTCGAGTTCCATCTAAAAAATCTCGGGTTCCATCCAAAGGGTCAATTAACCAATATGCATCCCAATCTTTACGAATAGAATAAGGAATTTTTTTGGACTCTTCGGACAATATTGGAACATTTGGAGTAATTTTTTTTAATGCCTCTGTGATGAGACTATGGGAAATTTTATCTGCTTGTGTTAAAGGTGTACTATCAGATTTGACAATAAAATCCATGTTCTCGTTATGCATAGACATGATAGTCTCACCAACCTTAGAAGTCAGTGATATGAGCTTTGGAAGTAATGTTAAAAACATCGGTTTTATTCTCCTTCTTATAACATTATATTGAACACAATTTTATAAGAACTTGAAAGCGAGTTATCCATAATAAACCTAGCGTTTAGCTAGGTTTATTATTGAATTTGGTGGGCCTACTTGGACTTGAACCAAGGACCAATCGATTATGAGTCGACTGCTCTAACCAGCTGAGCTATAGGCCCTGAGTAGGAATTATTCCAAAAAGCTTTGTAATTTGTGAGCACGTGATGGATGTCTCAATTTACGTAACGCTTTTGCTTCAACTTGTCGAATTCTTTCTCGTGTGACGTCAAACTGTCGACCGACCTCTTCTAGCGTGTGGTCAGTGCTCATATCGATTCCAAAACGCATTTTCAAAACCTTTGCTTCTCTTGGAGATAAATTAGCCAAAAGGTCACCAGTTGTTTCTTTAAGACTCTCACGAGTGGTAACTTCAACTGGGGAAGATAGTTTTTCATCTTCAATAAAATCACCGATTGTAGAGTCTTCATCGTCACCCACTGGATTTTCCATAGATAAAGGTTCTTTAGCAATTTTAAGAATTTTATTAATTTTATATTCTGGTAATTCCATCTCTATTGCAAGTTCTTCTGGCGTCGCTTCTCGTCCAAATTTTTGTAAAAGTTGTCGTCGAACTCGATTTAATTTGTTAATCGTTTCAATCATATGCACAGGAATACGAATTGTACGAGCTTGATCAGCAATTGAGCGTGTAATCGCTTGACGGATCCACCAGGTGGCATAGGTTGAAAATTTGTAACCACGACGGTATTCGAATTTGTCAACTGCTTTCATTAAGCCTACATTACCTTCTTGAATTAAGTCTAAGAACTGCAATCCTCGGTTGGCATATTTCTTTGCGATGGAAATAACAAGACGTAAATTAGCTTCAATCATTTGACTTTTTGCATTTTTTGCCTTACGGTCACCCTTTCTAAGTTTTTTATTGATATCTTTTAACTCAGATATAGTAATTTGCATTGAAATTTCATGTTCTAAAAGACTTTTTTGTGCATAGTAGATTTCAAAAATTTTCTAGACATGCCAGCATCAAGACATGCTTGGCGTATTATGTTTTCTTCTTTTTTCACTTCATTGACTCGATGAGAAACAACCTCCATCATAATGCTGACTAATTTTGGTGCCAACCTCAATTCTGAGATACATTCTGCAAATTTCTGTCTGGCTTTTATGGTTTGATCGTTAAGATAACCATTTTTATTGTTTGTTCTCGTATAATTTTTAAAGGTTTTTTGAATTTTTTCAAAGCGACCATATACTTCGTCTTCGTCTGGCCCTGTGTATTCCAACTCATCAAATTCTTCCTCGTCTTCTTCGCTAATCTCGTCAAGTTGCGACTGTTTTTCCATAATAAGGGTCTGTTTTTCTTCAAATTCTTCAGCATCACCTTGGTAACCGATGACAACGTCAGTCATCTTACATTTGCCCTCCTCAAGCCTAGTGTATGCCTTAAAGAAGTAATCAGCAATTTTCGGATAAAGTGAGATTGCTTGCATGATCTGATAAACACCTTCCTCTATCTCCTTTGCAATTCGGACCTCATCTTGTTGTTCAAGTAATTCTACTACACCCATCTCTCTCATATACATCCGTACAGGGTCCGTTGTTCTTCCAAATTCGGAATCAAGTGCAGCCAAAGCTGCCACGGCGACCTCGGCAGAGTTTGCTTGTGCTTTGCCACCCGACTCCATGACTAACGTATCTGCATCTGGAGCCTCATCAGCAACAACAATATCTAACTCCTCTAAAATGGTGACAATTGGTTCTATCTGTTCAGGAGTTAGAAGATCTTCCGGGAGTAGGTCATTAATTTCAGAGTAAGTTAGGTAGCCTTGTTCCTTGCCTATTGTTATTAGACTATTCAAGGCTTGTTTGTGAAGTTCTGTGGTTGTTTTCATAATTGAGTTTTTTGCAAAACAGAGGAAGAATTATACCTAAGTCATAAGATTTTTTTTGTTCTTAATTCAGTGTCTTAGAATGGTCAATGTTATTTCGAATCAATGAAAATTGAGCTGACTGATTGCTCTGCGCTAATTCTTCTGATAACGTCTGCGAGTGTAGAGGCAATTGACAATTGTCTAATTTTAGGGCAAGTCATTGCTTTGTCTGTCAAGGGGATTGTGTTTGTGATTACAACTTCATCCAAAGTAGAGTTGTTTATGTTTTCTACAGCAATACCAGAAAGCACTGCATGAGTTGCATAAGCGACAACCTTCTGAGCACCTTTCTCTTTTAAGATATCAGACGCCTGACAAAGTGTGCCAGCGGTATCCACCATATCATCGACGATAATACAAGTACGTCCAGAAACATCACCGATTACATTCATCACTTTAACTAAATTGGGTTCCGGACGTCTTTTATCAATGATAGCAAGGTCGGCGTCATTGATTCTTTTTGCTGCAGCTCTCGCTCTAGCAACACCGCCTACATCTGGAGAAACAACCACCACATCATTGTAGTTGCAATCTAAAATATCTTTCACTAGAACGGGTTGTGCGTATATATTGTCTATGGGGATATTAAAGAATCCTTGTATTTGGTCGGCATGTAAATCCATCGTCAAGATTCGATTAACACCGGATGTCTCAATCATTTGAGCAATCAGTTTGGCTGAAATAGGTACTCGGGTCATGCGAGAACGTCTATCCTGTCGTGAATAACCTAGATATGGAACTACAGCAGTAATTCTTCCAGCTGAAGAACGTTTAAGTGCATCAACCATGACTAGCAGTTCCATGAGTGTTTGGTCTGGAGATGGTCCACAGGTTGGTTGAATAACAAAGACATCGCAACCACGAACATTATCTAGTATTTCAATCTGTGATTCACCATCACTAAATTGACCAACAAAAGCCCTACTTTGGGTAATTTTTAGATTCTCAATAATTTCGGAAGAAAGATTTGGATTGGCATTTCCACTGAAAATTTTGATTCTTTCTAGAGACATCCGATTTCACTCTTATTGATGTAGATGACAATTATACAAAGAATTTATCTCAACATTGAAAATGTTTCTTTGGCAGTATTTTATAAAATATTAGTTAGCTCAGATAATAGCTAAATCTTTAAATTTTTTTTAAAAGTATTGGATTATTTTTTACTAGAAATTCTTTATTTATTCATTTAAGAATTGATTTTTAAAAGTGTATTAATGAATGGAATTATATCTTTTGGTTCAGCTTTTGAGCCAAAACGCTTGATTGGCGTTCCATCAGGTCCAACGAGAAATTTGGTAAAGTTCCATTTGATGCTTTTGTTTAGCACACCTTTGAGTTTATGTTTTAGATATTTAAAGAGAGGATCTGCATTTACTCCATTAACTTCAATCTTCTTAGACATCGGAAAAGTGACATCGTAATTGTCACTACAGAAAGACTGTATTTCTTCTGAATTACCCGGTTCTTGGTTGCCGAACTGATCGCAAGGAAAGCCGATTACTACTAGACCACTTTCTTTGTAATCCTTATAAAGTTTTTCTAATCCCTTGTATTGGTAGGTGAAGCCACACTTACTTGCAGTGTTGACTATTAAAATCGCTTTCCCTCTAAAATCGCTCATTGCAATCTTTTTACCATTCAGTTGATTGATCTTGAATTGATAGAATTCTTCATTCATAAATTGTTTAAATAGAAAAAAAGATGGCTGGGATGGGAGGATTTGAACCTCCGCATGACGGGATCAAAACCCGTTGCCTTACCACTTGGCGACATCCCAATTGTTTGTTGGTGATCTATCCATTGCTTGAGCAACAAAACCAGACCACTTTGATGGCAGTTTTTCCTTTGCTATCACTGCATCTTTTTTATTTTCAAAGGCTATAAAAACACAACATCCGCTACCTGTCATTCTAGCAACACCAAGATGGTTTTCGGTTGAGTCTAGATGGTTTAAAGCTTTTTGTATCTCACCTTCCAGTTCAATTGCAGCATCTAAGCAGTCGTTATGTGGATTTGAAACCAATGAAAAGTCTGATATTTTCCTTTGTACCGGTGACATTGTCAATGCTTTGTGAGTGAAAATTTCTTGAGTGGATATGTGTTTATTGATTGAAACTACTAAATAATAATATCTCGGCAAATTAATGGGAGTTAGGATATCTCCTTTACCTTCAGCCCATGCACTGTGGCCATTGACAAATACTGGGACATCGGCACCCAGAGTTTGACCTATATAGGAGAGTTCACTCGTAGGTAATTTTAGATTCCATAATTTATTAAGCGCTATTAAAACTGTTGCTGCATTTGAGCTTCCTCCTCCAAGACCGCTTCCGGTGGGTATTTTTTTAATGACACCAATGTCAACTCCAGATTCCGCTCTAGAGTATTTTTTTAAGGTATGTGCGCTACGTAGAATTAAGTCTTTGTCATACGGTATTGTTTCGTTGCCATAAATGCGCTTTATTTCGCCATCATTCCTTAATCTGAAGGTAACTTCATCACCATAGTCTAGAAGCTGAAAAATGGTTTGAAGGTTATGGTATCCATCTTCTCTTTTTGAGGTAATGTGCAAAAATAGGTTGATTTTTGCGGGCGCAAGATAGGTAACTTCAAGCATCAATAAAGTGTTCTCGATAGTGCTTCAATTCATTAATGGAATCGTAGATGTCTGATAAGGCTAAATGCTTTGACTGTTTGAATGAAGTGGCAACAATATCAGGCTTCCAGCGAACTGCCAACTCCTTTAGTGTTGTGACGTCGATATGACTTTTTTTCGGCTTCATTTATGGAGATTTTACTTTCTTTTACTCGTTGCACCAGACCGGACTTAGTGTGTTGACGAGTATTCCATTCATCCATACTGTCTATGTGTTTTTTATCCTGATGGATAGCTATGGAGGGTCCTTCTGCTAAAACATTTAGGTCAGCATCAGTCACAACAGTGGCGATTTCAATAATGATGTCTTTTTCTGGAACTAGGCCTGTCATTTCGAGGTCTATCCAAATAAGGTTTGTCTTTTTATTCATTGCAGATTTAATTGTTACTGGCCTTGACGTAATCATCAAGTTTTTGTTGCGCGCTTCCATTCGACAATGCTTGGTTCGCTTTGTCAATACCTAATTGCAATGATGTGGTAAGTCCGCTTACATAAATTGCTGCCCCTGCATTTAAAGAGATAATATCTTTTGCGGTTCCATTGTGACCTGAGAAAGCCTCTTTAATAAGTGCAAGAGAGCTCTCAGCATCATCAGCTTTAATATCATTTAAATTACCTAAACCAAGACCTAATTCTTCAGGATGAATTGAGTACGTAGTGACAATCCCGTCTTTTAATTCAGCGATGAATGTTTTGTCGGCAATAGATAATTCGTCGAGTCCATCGGCAGAGTGGACAACCATCACGTGACGAGAGCCGAGACTTTTAAGTACATTAGCAATAGGTTCAATTAAGCTTTGATCATAAACACCCATCACCTGGTTGGGTGTCTTGGCTGGGTTAGTGAGGGGACCCAAGACATTAAATATCGTTCGTACTGCAAGCTCTTTTCTTGGGCCAATGGCGTGTTTCATAGCGCTATGGTGAGCCGGTGCAAACATAAATCCGACACCAATCGTTTCAACACATTGACTAATAAAATTCGGACTTAAATCAAGATTAACCCCTGCAAACTCTAAGACGTCAGCGCTACCTGATTTTGAAGAGATTGATCGATTACCGTGCTTGGCGACTTTTCCACCTGCTGCGGCGACAACAAAGGCAGATGCGGTGGAGATATTGAACAGTCCCAAACCATCACCGCCGGTTCCACAGGTATCAACCAGATAATCAGAGCTGCTAATCTCTACAGATGTAGCAAGAGATCGCATGACTTTGGCACTGGCAGTGATTTCTTCAATAGTTTCTCCTTTCATAGACAGTCCGACTAAAAAGGCGCCAATTTGAGCATCAGTCGTCTGACCCGTCATGATGCTGTTCATTACATCATGCATTTGATCTTCATTTAAATTTTGTTTTGCAATGACCGTTTTAATAGCTTGTTGTATGTTCATGTTATATTTTGACTCATTAAGTTTTCAATATCTTTTACTTCTTTGACTGCAGACTCCGATAAAATTTGATGGCCGTTTTTGGTTACTAAGACATCATCTTCAATTCTGATACCAATATTCCAGTACTTAGAGTCAATTTTATCATTCTTGCGAATATAGATTCCTGGTTCCACGGTTGTTACCATGCCTTCTTCAAAATCTCTAAAATCGTTATCAATTTTATATTCGCCGACATCATGCACATCCAGTCCTAGCCAATGCGCAGTTTTATGCATATAAAACTCACTTAGATTGTCTTTGTCCTTCATGATGCCAAGTTTGGTGAGTTCACGTGAGATAGTATCACAGGCGATTTCATGAGGAGTATTGACTTTCTCACCAGGTGTGATAGATGCGATGGCAGACTTTTGTGCACTCAAAACAATTTGATATATTTGTTTTTGAGCTTTACTAAAGCGTCCATTGATTGGAAAAGTGCGTGTAATATCAGATGCGTATCCCAATGACTCACAACCTGCATCAATCAAAATCAGTTCACCATCATTTAACACTTTGTTGTTTTTAGTGTAATGCAGGACACAGCTATTTTTTCCACCAGCAACAATTGGTGGATAGGCGTTATCAGCATTTTCAGATCGAAATTCTGCATCAATCTCTGCTGCAATTTGATATTCATATAATCCAGGTGATACCTTTGTCATCGCTTTCATGTGTGCTTTTGCTGCGAGATTGGCTGCAGTTTGAATATTTTGTATTTCATTAGAGTCTTTTATGAGACGCATTTCAGAAATTACAGGTTTGATTGGTTTGACGGCATTTACAAAAATTGAAGAGATATTTTCATTGAGTTTGTTTGTACTGGAATCATCGAAATAAACAAGGCTATTTTTATCAATGAGTTTATGGATTGTTTTCAAAAAGTCATCAATTGAATAGGCATTGTCTGCTAAGAGTTTTTTTGGAGCTGACCTTACACCAAGACGCTCACCTTCCCAAATCTCTTTTGTTTTGTCTTTCGGTCGAACAAAGATGCTGTAGTTTTTGCTAGAGAAAACCGCTATGGCGTCAGGCTCGGTAAAGCCAGTAAGGTACCAAAAACTGCTGTCTGGACGAAATGGGTAATTGACATCATTATTCCTTGTTTGTTCGCTATTACTACTCACAATAACTAGGGCATTTTCACTCAATCTGCTTAATAACTCTTGTCGTCTTTTTTGATGTATCATTTTCCAAATACTATTTAGCACTCTGTTAACTAATTCCAAAACGATACCATGAAAAAGATACGACTTTATCAAAATACTTTGTTCAAGGTAGGTGGCAAGGTTGTCTTGGAAAAAAATAATGAACATCACCTTCTTAAGGTATTGCGCTTCCCTGTCGGGAAAACAGTTACTCTTTTTAATGGGGATGGTTTTGATTACCAAGCAATAGTCATCAGTACAAAAAAAACTTACAAGGTTGAAGTTCTTTCGCAACAAAAAAACGAGAGTGAGTCTAGCTTAAATTTAACCCTTGCACAAGGTATTGCCAAAGGTGAAAAAATGGATTTTTTGATCCAGAAAGCAGTTGAACTTGGTGTCACAAGAATTATTCCAATACAAACTGATCGCTGTGTTGTTAGACTGAAAGCGGATAAAGTGGCTAAACGAATTGATCATTGGCAAAAAATAGCAAACCATGCTTGTGGACAATCTGGGCGCTCTATAATCGTAGATATAGCATTACCTCAAACACTTACTGAGTTATTAAGTGAACCCAATCATAATGGTTTTGTGCTTCATCATCGAGCGACTGAAAAACTCCAAATGATGGAAAAAACATCAAAAGCAACGGTTCTAATTGGTCCAGAGGGCGGCTTGAACGATAATGAAATTAAACAAGCCATTCAAGCAGGATTTCAACCTATTGTATTAGGAAAAAGGATTTTAAGAACTGAGACTGCTTCACTTGTGGCGATAGCCAATATGCAGCTTTTATGGGGTAGTTGAGGTCAATTTAAGGCTCTTAAAAAGATGTTAAATAATTTACTCAACATCGCCTAGTTCAACACTGAGCTCGCGAGCACGATCAAAGGCTGCTCTTGTTGCACTGGCGACAATCCCTTCAAAATTTTGGTCTTGAAAGCACTCGATAGCGGCCTGCGTTGTACCATTAAGTGAAGTGACATTGGTACGAAGTGTCCTTGGATCCTTGCCGCTCTTGATTGCCATCAGACTGGCTCCAAAAGCTGTTTGAACGCTTAATTCTTTGGCTGTTTTTTCGTCTAAACCGAGTGCCATTCCTGCTTGAGTCATGGATTGCATTAGCAAGAAAAAATAAGCAGGGCCGCTACCAGAAATTGCTGTAATGGCATCAATGAGCTTCTCTTCATTAACCCAGAAGCAATCTCCGACAGATGACAGTATGCTAGTCACTAAAGCTTTCTGCTCATCATTAACAGACTCGTTTTGAAATAAGCCCGTAACACCGTGTTGCATAAGAGCTGGTGTATTAGGCATTGTTCGGACCAGAGGATAGTTGCCACCAAGCCAACGGTTGATATCATTTACTCTTATGCCAGCTACAATGGAGATGAAAAGATGATTTGGTTTGATTTTTTCTCTCAGTCCAAGGCATACCTCTGTGAGGACTTGAGGCTTGACAGCGAATACTACGACGTCACAAACTTCTAAGAGCGAAGAGTTGTTTGTGAAGGTGGTTATATTGAGTTCTACCTCTCTTTTTCGTAATAACTCATCATTAGGGTCGCTTACCTTAATATTTTTCGAGTCATAGCCGTTGTTCAATAGTCCGCTAATCAGCGCGTAAGCCATGTTGCCAGCTCCAATAAATCCAATGACTGTTTGGTTTTCCATATAAAATATCTCACTTGTTAAAACTTAAGTTAATTCTACCGAAATTGGTTTAAATATAGAACAATAATGAAAACATTCCAACCAAAATTAATCATGATCGACTTGGACGGAACTTTAGTCGATAGTGTCCCCGATCTAGCATTTTGCATAGATGAAATGATGGTGAGACTTGGTCTGCAAAAATGGGGCGAAACCCAAGTTCGTCATTGGGTAGGTAACGGTGTTCCTAAGCTAGTAGAGAGGGCGTTGACAGGAGAACTTGAGGGACAGCCAATAAAAGAAGTCTTTGATGTAGCCTATCCAATTTTTTTAGATCTCTATGAAGATAATAATGCTCAAAGGTCTTACTTGTATGATGGCGTTCGAGAAGGCCTAGATTACTTAAAATCTCAAGGGTATCAATTGGGCTGTGTCACCAATAAATTGGAGCAATTTACTCACCCGTTGCTCAAAGTGCTAGGTATTTTTAGTGATTTTAAAATAATAATTTCGGGCGATACTTTGGCCAAAAGGAAGCCGGATCCTATGCCATTGCAATATTGTGCTGAGTACTTTAATCTTAAGCCAGAAGATTGCCTCATGCTGGGTGATTCTGTTAGTGATGTTAAAGCAGCTCGGGCTGCTGGTTTTGATATTATTTGCATGTCTTACGGTTATAATCACGGTAACGATATTTCGGTTGAAGACCCTGATTTAGTAATAGATTCAATGAACCAGTTGAGTGACCATTTATAGTGAATTTTGATGACCAACATATTTGGCATCCTTATGCCAAAATTCCCAATACAGTACCTACATATTTAGTAGAATCTGCAGACAGTGTCTATCTTAATCTCGAAGGAGGTAGGCGAGTCATTGATGGTATGAGCTCATGGTGGTCGATGATTCACGGTTACAACAATCCTGCTCTTAACCAAGCAATAAAAGATCAAATTGATTGTGTTTCTCATGTGATGTTTGGAGGTTTAACTCATCAACCTGCTATTGATCTCTGTCAGCTTCTTATTCAAATAACGCCTCCTGGTCTTGACAAGGTATTTTTGGCAGATTCAGGTTCTGTTTCTGTAGAAATTTCCTTAAAAATGGCATTGCAATACTGGCACAATAAGGGTCGATTCGATAAAACACACTTCGTTACTCCTAGGGGTGGTTATCACGGCGACACTTTTGGAGCGATGAGTATTTGCGATCCAGAGAACGGAATGCACCATTTATTCCAGGGCGTATTACCTAAACATTACTTTGTCACAAAGCCGAGCATTGGAAACACGTCTGAAGCTCTTTCTGACCTTAACAAAGTCTTAAATGAAAGCCACAATAAAATTGCTGCAATGGTACTTGAGCCAATTGTGCAAGGAGCAGGTGGTATGAATATTTATGAGTCAGAATATCTTAGAAAGGCTAGGTCACTCTGTGATGCTTTTGATGTACTCTTAATTGTGGATGAAATTGCCACAGGTTTTGGTCGGACAGGAAAATTGTTTGCGTGTGAGCACGCTCATATTTCACCAGACATACTTTGTCTGGGTAAGGCATTGACTGGTGGTTATATGAGCATGGCAGCTACACTCTCAACTGCCGAAGTCGCTGAAACTGTTGGTGTGCTTATGCACGGTCCAACCTTTATGGGCAACCCTTTGTCTTGTTCGGTTGCAAGTAGAAGTATTGATTTGCTACTGAGTAGTGAATGGGAAAACGGGATACTGCAAATAGAAAACATACTTAAGTCTGAATTATTGCCATTACAAAAACAAAAATCGGTGTCGGATGTTCGAGTGATCGGTGCTATAGGTGTGATTGAATTTAAAAGTCCGCTTGATATGAAGTTAGTTCAGGAAAATTTGATTGAAAATGGGGTTTGGTTGAGGCCTTACGGTAAATTGCTCTATACCATGCCACCTTATGTTATAAATGACGTAGAATTATTGACTATCACTAGGGCAATGACTGCAATCGCCCATAGTTCTTAATCTCCGCATTCTCAAAATATACGCAAAAACTTTTTCAAGGGCTAAGGTTAATTTAAGTCAATCTAACTTAATCTACAGGGTCAACATCTAAAAACCATCGAACCGACGAGCTAACTTTTATTTTTTCCAGGTGTTTATAAAAAGTTTTAATGACTCGGTGAAGTTGATTTCTATTTATTGATTGCAAGTAAAGATTAAAGTAGTAGTAATTGGCTTTTTTTTCAATAACGGCGGGAACAGGTCCCCAAATTTCAACGGAATCAATATCGATATTATTAAGCAGTTCTGCAACTTCATTTAAGAATTTTTCTGCGTTGTTTTTGTTTTTAGAGTTGGCACAAATTAAAGCCTGGTGTGAATAAGGAGGTAACTCAGTCTTTTCTCGCTCTTTTAATAATGTACTGGCGTATTTTGTGTACTGTGAATATCTAATAAAGTTGAATATTTTGTGATTTGGGTAGCGAGTTTGAATCGATACTTCGCCCTGATAATCACTTCTGCCAGCCCTACCAGAAACTTGAATTAAGAGTTGCGCTAAATGTTCCGTAGCCCTGAAATCCAGAGATAATAATCCAACATCTACGTCCAGAATGCCGACAAATGACAAGTTTGAAAAATCATGGCCTTTGGCTAGCATTTGAGTGCCAACTATGATGCACGGTTCGCCTGAATTGATTTTTTCTAAGTGAGTTGCAAAAGCTCTTTTTCTTCGCGTAGTATCTCTATCAATTCTAATAATAGTTGTATCGGGGAAGTAAGACTCAAGGTTTTCCTCCAATCTTTCTGTCCCATAACCCAAGACTCTTAGAGTTTTTTGATGGCAGGAAGGGCAAGTGGGTTCCGGCATTTTTTCAAAGCCACAATGATGGCACTTCAGACGATTAATCTGGCGATGATAGATCAGAGCAGAGTCGCAACGATCACATTCTGCTTTCCAATCACAATCTGTACAGTAAAACACGGGAGCATAACCACGACGATTGATAAACAACATAACTTGTTTATTGTCTTCAAGGTAATGTTTCATCTTTGCAACTAAAGGTACTGATAATGCTTCTGCTGTCTGATTTCGCATGTCAATTAAATTAACTTCTGGCATTATCGCCTGACCAGGACGAGAACTCAAAACAAGCCGAGTAAGTTTCTTATCGACCACATTTTTTAAGGTTTCTAGTGATGGTGTGGCAGTACCTAAAATTAAGGGAACGTTCGCTAGCTTTGCACGCATAAAGCTAAGATCTCGTGCAGAGTAGCGAAAACTGGTTTGTTGTTTGAAAGAACCATCATGCTCCTCATCAACAATCACTAATCCGAGATTTGGCATGGGGGTAAAAATTGCCGAACGTGTGCCAAGAACAACTCCAGCCTCTCCATTTTTTGCCATTAGATAAGCGTCCAATTTTTGTGTTTCGTTTAATTGCGAGTGGACTGCAACGACCTTGGCTCCAACTCTCTCCTCAAAGCGAGCAATCATTTGTGGTGTTAGTCCAATTTCAGGAACCAACACAAGGATCTGTCTTCCTTTCTTGAGTAGAGCTTGAGCAATGCTTAGGTAGACTTCAGTTTTGCCGCTGCCTGTAACACCATGAAGTAAAAAACCGTGAAAATTATTTTCTGATTTTAAAACTGATTTAATCGCTTTCTTCTGTTCAGTTGTTGCATCAAACGTGACAGGAGATAGTGTATTTTTATGTGCACTTGTTTTTTTGATATCCGCTGGCTTTCCTTCTCTAAGATTTTTTGGGAGGGCGCTAGCCAAGACCTCACCGAGCGGATGGTGGTAATACTTTGCTGACCAGAATAAAAAATCAAGTATTTCTTTTGATAGAAGGGATTTTTGGTCGAGTACTTTTTCAACTGGCCGCAGTTTTTCGAAGTCACTTTTCTGTTTATGTGACAACACAATACCGGTTACTTTTTTTTGACCAAACGGAACTTTGACTCTTGCACCGATACTAACTTTTTGATCGCACAGATAGTCAAATGTATTGTGCAAAGGAACGGGTATAGCTACTTCTATGATCGATGACAAAGTAAAATGCTTTAGGGATAAAATAACTATTTTATCAATATTCACAAGCCATGGTCGTTATTCAAAATATCATTAATGATGCAACCCTAGATCAGGAAAAACTCAAACTTACCTGCCAGCAATTTATGCAAGAGTTTGGTGTTGGTGATAGGGAGTTAGTGATTCGTCTTGTATCACCTAGAGAGATTCAAGATCTTAATAAAAAATATCGATCGAAAAATCACATAACCAATGTTCTTTCTTTTGCAAGCGATATACCGCTAGAAATTGGAGAATCTATTTTAGGAGATGTGGTTATTTGTGTGGATGTGGTTCGAGAGGAGGCAGAATTAGGGGGTAAGGTTTTTTTAGATCATTTAATTCACATTGCTATTCATGGCATTCTTCACTTGTTGGGTTATGACCATGGAGATTTACCTTCAGCAAATAAGATGGAAGGAATTGAGATTGAATTTTTGAAAAAAATTGGGATTAATAACCCTTATCAATGATTCAACCATCAACCATTTCTCCTAAATTTTCCATTGCACGTAACTTGCCATCGATATAGTACATTCTTAAATGGTCTCTTTCCCATGGCGGGATTTTCGCTTCTTGCAAAATTTTTTTCAATGACTGCGAGTGCTTTTTACCTTTTAGTTTGATGCGTTGCCCATCCTGACGAAAGCGCACCTCGAAATTAGGTAGATCTTTTAATGAGTCGTAATAACGACAAGACCTAATTGAGTTGGTTTGACTTTCGTCAAAAAAGTAGAGCTCGTTATGATATCGTCTAACCTTATAATGGTGCCAGCTAACAACAGATTTTGCATCAGCTTTGGCATGAATTAGAGAAATAATTTCTTGCAAGACCTTGTCAGATGGAGAGAGTAATTCGTGCTGACTAATGTAGTGACGAATAACATTAACCATTCTTCTTTTTGGCAATTTAACTAAAGGGTTGACTTGTAATTTATCCTCAATAATGAGGTTGTAATTATCAATATCTAGTAAAGCCAAATCGTGCATTAATTTGAGTGCTTCGGCCTGATGTTTAGCACTTCTTGAAATATTTTTTGTGAGATTAGTAAACACTGCTGACAGTTTTGGTAAAAAATCAACCCTCAAAAGATTTCTTCTGAAGTTGATGTTTTTATTACTATCATCTTCAACCCAGTCAAGATGGTTTTCTATCGCATAGTCTATTATTTGCTGTCTTGAGATCGTTAAAAGAGGCCGATAAAGTTGTGAACCATGAATGGTTTTATTTTTCGGCATGGCGGATAAACCGGCAACGCCACTACCTCTGAATAATTGTAATAAAAGCGTTTCAGCTTGATCGTCTTGATGATGACCTGTACAAAGTATTTCACCAGCTTTCAATTCAGAGGTTAATGAAAGATAACGCTTTTTACGAGCAATTTCTTCGACGTTAGATATATTTTCGATGAATATATCGACACTTTTAAAATTAATATCTGCTTTCTGGCAAAGGTCTTTGCAGAAAGCTTGCCATTGATGACAATAGTCTGAAAGATTATGGTTAATGTGTATCGCTCTCACTTTGCCAGGGTAGTGTTTGCTTAAGAAATGAAGAAGGACAACCGAATCGATGCCACCACTTAGAGCAACGACAATTTTTTTGTCGATTAAAAATTCGTCTTTATTCGCTAAATCTACCAAAGCTTAAAAGTTTTTTGTGTCTTTCTCTCAGAAGATCTTCAATAGAAACTTCTTGTAAAGACTTCAACTCTTTAATGAGAGCTTTTTTAAGGAATTTGCAAGCCTTTTCTGAGTCTCTATGAATTCCACCTAGAGGTTCGGGAATAATTTTATCAATAAGTTTGTTTCTTTTTAGGTGTCTGCTGGTCATTTTAAGGGATTCTGCCGCAATATTCGCTTTAGAGGCATCTTTGTAGAGAATAGATGCACAACCTTCAGGAGAGATGACAGAATAAATGCTATATTCAAACATCATGGTTGTATCAGAAAGTCCGATTGCAAGCGCTCCACCAGAACCACCTTCGCCAATAACGACTGCTATGATGGGGGTTTTTATTCTTTTGTAGAGCGACCTTTTTGTTGTCCTATAAACATAAAATTGAAATCATCCATTTTAGCGATCCCGCCAACTAAAGAATGATCATTAGAAAACGCACGATCGCCATGCAATTCAGTAAATTCATCAAAAATATTTTCTATGTAATCTAGTGTGTAAAGTCTTTTGGGGTGTCTTGCAAGTTGAGAAATTTGCCAATCTGTGAGCGAAGAAAATATTTTTTTTGTTAGTACTTCACTTTTTAATTTAAGTGAGTCCATTTCTTTGGCAATATCAGCGTCATCTTTGACGCTCTCTAGGGCATCAATCTTATCTTCCAGTTCAGCAATGGGCTGTTCAAAATCAAGATAATTTAAGTTCATTGAATCATCAAAATGGTAGCGAATAATTATTTGTGATTATAGCAGATGCTATGGATATAATCTGTCAATGGACTGGTTAACACTGCTCTCACTAGCCTTTGCAACTTTCGTTTATGCAATTTCACCTGGGCCAGGTTTATTTGCGGTTTTAGCAATTTCAACAAGATACGGAGCGATGCCTGCGATGTGGCTCTCATTTGGTCACACTGTTGGTGATATTATTTATGTTACCGTAGCCATGTTGGCCCTCAGTGCATTGGCTGTGATAATTAGTAATAGTATGCTATATGTCAAAATTTTCGGTGCCTCTTATTTGATATATATTGGTTATCAGCAGTGGCGCTCAAAAGGCGTAAGTTTTGAACAATCGAATAAAAAAGAGTCAATATTGAAGTTGTTATTAGCGGGATTTATTGTTGGCGTAACTAATCCAAAAACCATTATTTTCTATTTATCATTTCTTCCGATTTTTGTTGATCTTAATAATTTAACAATTGCAACTGAAGTGCAGATAATTGGTGTTATAGGGTTTACTGTTTTCTTTGTACTGAGTTTAGCCAATGTATTGGGTCTTAAGCTTAGAATACATATTGAAAATCCGGCAGTCATTAAGCGGGTCAACGAAGTAACCGGTATAACGATGATTTTGGTTGGTATTTTTGTAGCACTCTATTAATTAGATGGATTGAAGAATGATTTTTATTCACTAATTCATAATAACTAAGTGATAGCTTCAATGTCGCGTTCATTTAGGTCCTTCATTATTGCTGTGCGCATCTCGTCAGTAAAATCAAACCAGTCAAATATTTCATTCATGTGTCTTTTGCAGCCAACACAGTAGTTATTATGATTATATTTACAGATACTTACACATGGACTTTTGATCTGCCTTAATTTGTTTTGCTCATTCATAGTGGAGGATTATAAATTACAATCAGTTTTCAACAGAAAAATTCATGTATTTCTTTTCTTTATTGAAGCGGCAATTAAATTAAGAGCGCAGCTTCTCATTATCTTTATCGTAAGATGCAGTCATCGATACGTGACACTTTCTAGTACCTAATGAAGTGTCAACGGTGAGTTTGGTACCTTCCTTACAATGCTCTGGCTTAAGGTAGGCAAAGGCAATGCTGTGACCTACCCGATAACCATAAGCGCCACTGGTAATAATCCCACTCAGTTTTTCGCCAAAAAAGACAGCCTCATTTCCAAAACATTCAGCAGGAACTTGGTCGTCAAATACAAGGTATGCTAGTTTTGTATTGATGCCATTATTTTTTCGTTCACGTATATTGTCTAAACCGATAAAGTCTCTACTAAGGTCAAGGAATCTTTCCATTCCTGCCTCTAGGGCAGAAATCTCTTCTGTAAACTCTGCACCATAAGCACGGTACATTTTTTCCAATCGCATGCTATTAAAGGCCTGACCGCCAAAGTCCCGTAATCCATACTGTTCACCCATTTCCATTAGGGATTCATAGATAGAGATGAGTTGCCAGCTTGGCATATGCAGTTCCCAGCCCAATTCACCAGCGTAGGATACCCGCATCGCGAAAACAGAAGCGGAGTCAATTGTAATGTTTCTACAACTCAACCAAGAAAATCCTTTATTGCTGAGATCTTCTCGTGTACATTGTTCTAAAATTTGACGGGCATTCGGTCCAGTTAAAAGTAACCCACCCCAGCTCTCTGTAATATCTTCGATTTCAACTTCGTATCCATCAGAGTGCCACTCTAACCACTGATAATCTTTTACTTGCGAACCTATAGCACCCATCAATATAAAGTGTTCTTGGTTAATACGGCTGATGGTTTGTTCCGCCATAATGCCACCATTTGGAGCATGAAAAAGAGTCAAGCCGATTCGCCCATCTTTCGCAGGTAGTTTATTGCAGGACAGTTGATCTAAAAATTCAAAAGCATCTTTTCCAGTTACCTTAAATTTTGCAGTTCCGCTTATATCGCTAACACCACAGTAGTTTTCAACGGCAGCACACTCCAGAGCAACGGCCTCGTGAGCCTCACTATGAGCCCAGGTATGACTTTCTTTTATAATATTTTCTGTTGTAAACCAAGCGGGTTTTTCAAATCCCGTATTGACAATGTGAACTGCACCCTTCTGTGACAATACTGTATGCAGCGCACTGACTTTAATTGGTCTTCCATGTGGCCTATTTTCATTAGGTACAGCCATTGCATACATCCTTTCGTAAGACTCGATTGCGCGAGTAATACAGTATTTCTTGTCCGCCCAAAGATCAAATCGCCGAGAATCTAATGAAGCCATATTGAGTTCAGTTTGTCCATGCACCATCCATTGTGCAAGGTATTTACCAATACCGCCTTGAGCAATACCGATACTGGCACCGCATAAATTCCAAAAGTTTCTTAACCCTTTGGCTGGACCAACAAGTAGATTGTCATCTGGTGTATGGGTAATGAGTCCATTAATGACGCTGCTAATTCCAACCTCCTTGAATAAAGGCACAATCTCCATACATCGTTCTAGAAAGGGCATAAGTCGTTCTAGATCTCCTTCAAATAACTCTCTATCAAACGACCAATCTAATCCTTTTAATGCCCAGGGCTTGGATCCTCTTGTCTCATATGGGCCAATCAAAAATCCGTTACCCTCTTGACGAATATAAGAGGCGGCTATAGAGTCACGGGTGACAGGTAGTTCTTTTTTTAGTGCAGCAATATCCGGATGATTATCAGTAATCAAGTACTGATGTTGTAGGTTAACTAAGGGTACATAAGAACCAACCATTTCACCAATCTGGGGTGAGAAGCAACCGCCAGCATTTACAACATGTTGTGCGATGATATTTCCTAATTCAGTGACAACTTCATATTCACCGTTCGATAGAATATTGATATCAATGACTCGGTTAAAGTTGCTTATCTGGGCACCGGCTTTTTTACCGAGTTGTGCCAATTGCGTTACAACAGTAGTCGGGTCAACATGGCCATCGTTAGGCGTATATAAGATGTTACGTGCATTATCAAATCTCATCATTGGATTGATGGTTGAAGCTTCATCCTTCGAGACAAAATACATTTCACATCCGATATGGTTTGCTTTACTTATAACGTGACGAAACCATTGCTCCTCAACTTCGGTATGTCCCACCCTTAAAGAACCAGTTTTGTGAAATGATGATGGAAGTCCAGTTTTTTCTGGAAGAATTTGATCGTAAAGCTTTATCGTATATTCATGAATATGAGAAAGTGTGTGGTTGCCATTAAAATTTGGACATAGACCTGCTGCATGCCATGTTGAACCACTCGTAAGCTCTCCTTTTTCAACTAACACTATATCAGTCCAGCCCTCTTGCGTTAGATGGTACATAAGGTTAACACCTAGAGAGCCACCACCAATAATTACTACTTGAGCATGTGTTTTCATATTAGCTGTATTTATAGTGGTTTTCGTCCAATAGCTTTACGGGTTAACTGAATGTCAAATTTTTCACGCAACACCTTGTCAATTCGGTCACTAATATGATTTGGGAAGTACTCTGACAGTATTTCTTTCTTTACTTTGATTGCTTTTTCCAATATAACAGGTTTACCCATATCAGCCCAGTCATTGGGGCTTTCTCTATCACTGAGTTCTGGATAGATGTATTCACTTTGCATGACATTAAGGGTTTGTTCAGCGCCTAAATAATGGGCTTTATTATTCAAACAAACATCTTCAATAATATCAAAACAAAGGGACTCCTCACTCTCATCACTGAAACCCTTGGTCATTCTTAAGGAGGCACCTAGTAAATCATTGTCTAGTAACAAACTTTCAGGGCATGTGCCTAAAAGACTTGCATACATTCCTGCCGATTCATAAATAATGTTGGCACCAGCTATAGCAGTCACCACATGTGTTGAGGCGCGTTCTGAACCTGCCTGAAAGTCTGGGAATTTTGAATCCGTCATACCTGCCGCCGTACCTGTTGGCAGGTCAAAATAGTTACCCATTTGTGCGCAAGCTGCTGATATCAAACCTTGTTCGGGCGAACCTCCACACATGGCACCGGTACGTAAATCGGATACAAATGGCCAAGTACCAAGAATTGCAGGTGCGCCAGGTTCGATTGCATTAACGTAGACCAAACCGCCAAGACACTCGGCCCAGGCTTGCGATACCACGCCAGGTAAAAGTGCTGGAGCCGTTGCCCCAGCTTGGGCAGCAGACAGAAGTAGGATGGGCATGCCGCCTTCAACACCGACACGCAAGCACTCCAAAGACTCTTCCGCAAATTTCATTGGTGGTACAACAAAACAGTTACTCATACTAACAAAAGGACGCTGACGCCATTTATCCTCACCACCAGCAATGATATGAAGCATCTCAAGACCATCAGTGACATGAGGTGACTCGGTAAAACTCACACCAATGTGTTTTTGCGTACCCATCACCGTGCAATAAACTGCGTTTTGATCCATCACTCGTGGGTCTTCTATATCTCGCAGCACGCAGGTTCTTTGAAACATATGGATATGCTCGCATTTATTTGCAATTCTGGCCATATCATAAAGATCTTGGCTGAACGATTCCCTATATTCATTGTTCTCAGGGTCGGCAATCAGGACTGCAGCACCCGCAGTAGAGAAATGAACTTTTGATTTACTCAAATCTAAATCATATTGAGGAGATTGGCCGTGAAGGGTCAAACTATGTTGCGCTAATTTCATAGCCTTTTTAACCACTTCTTTTGGCATTCTCAGCCTGCCATCATCACCCATGATTGCACCAAACGCAACACAGGTTTCAATACAATGTGGAGTTGCGTCAGCAAAACCAATCTCTTCAAGGATGCGGTAAACATTAACTTCAATTGCTCGGACTTGCTTATCACTCAGTGGCTTGTACCTACCTCCAATCTCACCAGGCTTAACAGGCTTCTCTTCTTCAGTTAATGGGGCGCTTCTTAAGGCAATCCTTGCCTCTCTTCCTCCCGATTTTCTTCTGGTCATCTGATTAATCCGAGTTGAGTTCTGTTTGAGGCATTTTGATACGAAATTTAATCGCTGTCAATCATTTTTTTTAACTTAATTATTGCATTATTCTATAACATATATTGTTGAAATATCTTAAGCATGGGCAACAATGGTTAGTAATGAATTATTGACTGATTACAGCGACCTACGTCAAGCTGTTAGAAATGCGCGTGTGCTAAAGGAGCAAAAGGCATTATCAAATTTAATCAATTTAGATAAGACTAGTGTCGAACAAAGAACAGTAATTAGTCAGAAAACATCTGATTTGATTACAAAATTACGCCAAACTAAAAAACCCGATTTGTTATCTCAGTTTATTGCTGAATACAATTTAAATTCCGAAGAGGGACTCTCATTGATGACTTTAGCTGAGTCTTTTTTACGAGTTCCTGACAACAAAACTAGAGACAAGCTTTTTTCAGATAAGATTTCAAATAAGCCCTGGGCAAAACACTTGCAGGGCGGAAAATCTTCTGTAGTGAGTATTGCAACTATCGCTCTTAGTGTTGCAGATATGATGATAAGTCATGGACATAACGATTCCATTAAGGATCGAATTAAGCATGCACTAGAGATTTTATCAAGACCCGGTATTCGATTCAGTACAGGCAGTGTGATGAGATTTTTCGGAACCCAATTCGTTTTTTCAGAAGACATAGAGAGTGCCTTAGCTGTTGCTAATCAGGATGTCCATTCTTTCGATATGTTAGGAGAGGCAGCATGGACAATGACCGACGCAGATCGATACTTTTTAGCATACAAAAATGCCCTGATTGCGATTGGAGAAAATAATAAAGGAAGTGATATTTTTTTAGCAGATGGAATATCTGTAAAACTCTCCGCACTTCACCCGACCTATGATTTTATGCATAAGGAACGCATTAAAAAAGAATTGGTTCCAAGGCTCTTGACTTTGATTGAAATCGCACAAAACTTCAATGTTGCCATCAACATTGATGCAGAAGAGTGTGGTCGTTTAGATATATCACTCGATGTTATTAGTGACATTGCCAGGAGTATTGCGCACTCAAAATGGCAAGGTTTTGGAGTTGTGGTTCAGGCATACCAAAAACGCGCCCCTTATGTTTTGGATTGGCTCTATGAGTTAAGTAAACAAAACGATTTAAAGTTAATGGTTCGTTTAGTGAAGGGCGCATATTGGGATAGTGAAATCAAGCAAGCCCAAGTATTGGGTGATGTTGATTATCCGGTATTTACCAAAAAATCAAATACCGACTACTCCTTTCTGGCTTGTGCGCAAAAGTTGCTTGAAATGAGGGATTGTATTTATCCACAGTTTGCTAGTCACAATGCACATACTCTTATAAGTGTATGTGAGATTGCAGGCGACAATGTCGGCTTTGAGATCCAACGTCTTCATGGTATGGGCGAATCACTTCACGAGCTTTTATCAAGTCAGTACCGGGTTTTGTCAAGAGTATATGCTCCGGTTGGAAGTCACAAGGACTTGTTGGCCTACTTGATGAGACGCTTACTTGAAAATGGTGCTAACAGTTCATTTATCAATCACTTGTTTGACCAAGACATCAAACCAGAACATTTAGCCTGTGACATTTTGAGTCACGTCGAACAAGACCCAGAACACTCTCATCCAAGTATTCCTTTGCCAAAAGATATTTATAAAAAAATTCGACAAAATTCCAGCAGTATATTGCTCTCAGAACAGGATGAGGTTGACCGTTTGTACGAAAAGCAGCAGCCATGGTTGGAACATAAATGGCAAGCCAAATCGATTATCTCTGCTGATTGTGTGGATGATGCAATGAGTCACAAGGTAATCAATCCTGCTGACTTTAGTGACAAGGTGGGTGATGTTATTTACGCTACCCAAAGACAACTGGATGAGTGTTTGAAGAGTGCACAAGAAACCTTTAAAGAAAAAAGAAATAATCAGTTGATTCTTCAAAGTTTAGAGCGTGCAGCTGACCTATATGAGTCGAATCAAGCGGAGCTCATGAGTTTGGCGATGAGAGAGGCAGGGAAAACCTATCAAGATGCTATAGATGAGGTGCGTGAAGCAGTTGATTTTCTTAGATATTACGCAAACTTGGCACAAAAGGTTATTCCCAACAAGCGTGAAGCTTTAGGTATCTTTGTATGCATCAGTCCCTGGAATTTTCCTCTGGCAATTTTCACAGGTCAAATCGCTGCTGCACTATCTGCAGGAAATGTTGTGATTGCAAAGCCTGCAGAAAGTACTTCTCTGATTGCTTACCGAGCAACACAGTTATTGTTAGAAGCTGGTATACCATTGGGTATTTTGCAGTTGGCTTTAGGTAAGGGCCCAGATGTGGGTTCTTATCTTGCAAGTCATCCAAGTATTGCCGGTGTTGCCTTTACGGGTTCAACTCAGGTAGCCAAGCTCATTAAGCACAATTTGGTTGTGAACGGAAATGCCAGGGCAAGAGTTATTGCAGAGACAGGTGGTTTGAATGCCATGGTCGTCGATTCAACAGCGCTTAGTGAGCAAGTCACTCGGGATGTTCTAGATAGTGCTTTCAAAAGTGCGGGTCAACGATGTTCAGCGCTAAGAATGCTGTTGATTCAGGACGAATGTTTTGATGAAACTGTCTCTATGATAAAAGGAGCTATGCTTGAATTAAAGCTTCAAGCGATAATTTGATGGACACGATTGATCGCTTGAATGCAAAAGGCTATGGATTAACATTTGGTATTCATTCGCGAATAAAAAAACAGATAGATGAGATTACATCGAAAGTCAATGCAGGAAATATCTATGTAAACCGCAATCAAGTTGGTGCCATTGTCGGTTCACAGCCTTTTGGTGGAGAAGGATTGTCCGGCACTGGACCCAAGGCGGGAGGTCTACACGCACTTCATGGTTATAGCCGTAATTTGCAGCATGGAAAAACAAGCGAACAAATTTTGAAGCTATATGATGGTCATGTTGAAGTCAACGGTTTGATTAAACCATCTCTTTCATTTGATGAAAAATTTATAAAAAAGCTTCAGCAAGAGTTTTTTTCCATAGATGTTCAATTTTTTGAATTCTTGCATGAAACGGTTAATACCTATGCATTAAAGCACAGCTTGCCTAGCCCTACGGGAGAAACAAATGAGCTCAGCTATCAAGCGAAGGGCGCTGCACTGTGTCTTGGACCAAGCTCGGCTGATGCTCTCATACAAACTATTATGGCGTTGGCTCTAGGCAATAGCGCTATCAGCTTAATAACTCAAAAGAATTATTCTTCTCTGATCAAGTTAGGTTTTACTAAAAACAATATTTTTAGATTAATAAACGGTCCAAATTCAAATCTTTTTAACAGTAAAAAATACGACACAATACTCTATTTTGGTGACCTGTTGTCGGTTGAACGGGAGCTAGAGAACAAGCGCGAAGAGATAATCCCAATTATGAGTTCGATTTATGAACCCTGGCAATTAGTTAAGGAAAGAGTAATAACTATAGATACTACAGCATCTGGCGGAAATGCTAATCTGTTAGCACTCTGATTTTTTGAGATTAATTACTATATATTTGATAATCTTTCAGCAAGACGTCTTAGAACGCTTTGTGTTTCTTCCCAGTCTATACAACCATCAGTAACAGAAACACCGTACTTCATCTCATTTTGATTGTTCAGTATTTTCTGATTGCCAGAGAACAAATTACTTTCTAACATAATGCCAAAAATTGATTTGTTTCCAGCGACAATTTGTGTACTAATCTCTTCAACTACATTACCTTGAAGACGATAGTCCTGATTAGAGTTATCATGAGAGCAGTCCACCATAATCCTTTCGGGTAAATCATTTTGCTGGAGAAGTTTTTCACAACGCTCAATATCTTCAATATGGTAGTTTGGTTTAATGCCACCCCTTAGAATAATATGTGCTGACTTGTTGCCTTTTGCCTTAAATGTTGAAATTTGTCCCTTGTCATTGATTCCCAAAAAACTTTGAGGAGAAGAACAGGCTTTGATTGCATTGACGGCCATTTTGAGATTTCCATCGGTACCATTCTTAAAACCAACTGTCATAGAAAGACCGCTTGACATTTCACGATGTGTTTGTGATTCAGTTGTTCTTGCACCTATCGCGCACCAAGAGATGAGATCTGCCAGATATTGAGGGGTAATTGGATTTAGAGCTTCTGTGGCCGCTGGTAGGCCTAAGTCCGCTAACCAGGTTAAAAATTTGCGACTTTGATAAAGGCCTTTGTCGACATCAAGTGAATTATCCATATCAGGATCGCTAATCAAGCCTTTCCAGCCAATCGTGGTCCTTGGTTTTTCAAAATAAACTCTCATTACTATACAAAGCGATTCCTTTAATTCTTCACTAAGGGTTTGCAATTTATGTGCGTATTCTTTTGCGGCCTCAAGATTATGGATTGAACAGGGTCCGACAATCACCATCAATCTAGAATCTTTTCCTGAGAGTATATCGCTCACTACTTTGCGCCCAGCCAAAATATTTTTCTTGCCCTTTTGGGTGATGGGCAATTTTTTACTGAGATCATTAGGGGAAGTGATAACAGCTTCACTGGCAATATTAGTGTTGTGAATTTGACTATCCATGTAAAGTGTCTACTAGTTAATTTAATTTATTGGTGATTTTAAACATAACTTACACTATTATGTTGCAGAGATAAGATAATATGAACATTAAAAGTCCTCAAGATTAGATAAAAATATAGAATTGCCTTAATTAATAATGAACGAATTGTTAAAAGACTTCACTTTTGTGGTTGACCTAAATATTGAATGGGGGGATATGGACGCTCTTCAACATGTCAACAATATTGAATATTTCAAGTATTTTCAAGCGGCTCGAATTGCCTATTTTGAAAAAATTGATTCTGAAAGTGTTTTGGGGGAAACAAGAATCTCATCCATACTGGCATCAACGCAATGTAAGTTCATCTACCCTCTTGCCTACCCGGATAGTATTTCTGTTGGAGTTAGAGTGGACTCAATGGCAGACCAGTACTTTACAATGAAATATGCTGTTGTTAGTCACAAGCATCAGAGACTGGCAGCTATTGGTGATGCTAAAGTGGTAATGTTTGACTATGTCAATAATAAAAAAGTCTCTATTCCTGATGAGATTAGAAAGACGATCATTGATTTTGAAAAATCCGTTAATAAAATAGTCGATCAAGACTAGTGCATGCTGAGACAGACTGGTTGCTCATTTCAGTAAACTAAGATTGAGCCAATCCTTGAAATTTTGGCATTGCGTCAAGTACTGAACGAGTGTATTCATGTTTTGGTTGTTCAAATATATTATCATTACTGTCGTTCTCCAAGGCCTCGCCTTCCTTCATAACAATAACGCGGTCACACATTTGACGAATTACTGCTAAATCGTGACTCACAAAAAGAAGAGTCAAAGAAAATTGTTCCTGTAGATCCTTCAATAGATTAAGTAAATTGGCTTGTACAGAGACATCTAGAGCAGAAGTAGGTTCGTCACAAAAAATAAAGTCTGGTCGATAACCCAGTGATCTTGCGATACCAATTCTTTGGCGTTCACCACCAGAAAAAGCATGAGGCAACTTATCAGCGTCTTCTCGCTTTAAGCCGACCAAGGACATAAGATCTTGAGCCAATGATTTGGCTTTATTTCTGTCGATTAAGTTATGTATCTTTAAACCATAGGTAATATTTTCTCCAGCACTCATCCGTGGATTGAGAGAGGAGTATGGATCTTGGAAAATGCACTGCATGGAAAGACAATGTGCTCGACGTTCAGTACTATCGGTTATTAGCTTGAGATCTTTGCCACGGTAAATGACACTACCTTCAGTGATATCTTCCAAGCCTAAAATCATTCTTCCAATGGTCGATTTGCCGGAGCCTGATTCTCCAACAATACCAACAGTTTCACCGCGCTGAACTGTGAAATTTACACCCTTTACAGCAGTAAATGACTGTTTTGCTTTCAACAGACTGGAGGGGGTAATAAATATTTTTGAAAGATTACGAACTTCCAGTAAAGACTCATTAGTTGAGTCTTGTGTTGTTTGTTTTTCTTGCAAGTAGTGAAGACCAGTAGAGGTGTCCTCCAATTTATCTTCCTCATTTAAAGCGAAACGGTGTAGGCGCTTCTCTATAAGAGGTACCGATGCCATTAAAGACCTGGTATAGTCCTGTGTTGGTCTTTGAAGTACTTTATTTGTTGCATTTTGCTCGACATGTCTGCCATATCTAAGTACGTAGACATAGTCACATGTTTCTGCTATAACACCTATATCGTGGGTTATTAAAATAATCGCAATCTGTTCTTGCTGACTCAGCTTAATCAGAGTCTGTAGTACCGATTGTTGAACAGTAACATCCAAAGCAGTTGTTGGTTCATCGGCAATAATGAGTTTGGGTTTTGCAGCAATTGCGATCGCAAATACAATTCGCTGGCATAGCCCGCCAGACAATTGATGGGGATACTTTTGAAGTCGATCTTCGGCGAAGCTGACGTCTGCCCGTTCTAACAACTGAATGGCATATTCCCGAGCTTTAATGCCACTCATATCGGTGTTTGCCTCTATTGCTTCCATGACTTGTTCGCCGATTGTTAGGACAGGGTTAAGGGCGGTCATCGGATTTTGGTATATATAGCCGATTTGGTTGCCACGCAAAGATTCGAATTGTGCTTCACTTAAACCAACAAGCGAATTTCCAAGAAATCTAATTTCACCACTAACAAGTTTTGCTGGTGAGTCGAGAAGACCCAGGATAGCTTTGCCAATAGTTGATTTTCCAGCTCCGCTTTCACCAACTATCCCTGTTATTTGGCCTTCACTTAAGTTAATAAAAATCTGATCGAGGGCTTTAAGTTCATCTTTTCCTTGAGGTCCTTGAGGATAAGTAACCGTTAAATTTTTGATCTCTAGAAGAGGTGCTTTATTCATCATTGATCCTTGGCCTTTAAGTATGGATTGTTGTATTCACGAATGCGGTCAGCAACTACGTTAATACATAGAACCAATGAAACCAAAACGACACCAGGAATAATACTAATCCACCATTTTCCAGAGAGTATGTAGTCATTGCCGTTGGCAATCAGTAATCCCAATGATGGTTCAGTAATGGGGACACCGACTCCCAAAAATGAGAGAGTCGCTTCAGCTCCAATAGCGCCTGATAGTGCCATCGGCACCACGACTAATACTGGTGCAATGCTATTAGGAAGTAGAAAGCGCATCATAATTCTCCAATTCGGAATACCTGATATTCGTGCAGCATCGATATATTCCTTTTGCATCTCTGAGAGAGCTTGAGATCTAGTAAGTCGCGCTTTGCTAGCCCAAACACCAATGATGAGGGCGTAAATAATTTTATCGACTCCGGTTCCAAATATGGCTAACATCATGAGAGCCAGTAAGATGCCTGGGAAGCTCACTTTTAAATCAACAGCTCGCATAATAATAGTCTCTACCCAGCCTCCTTTAACTGCTGCCAAAAGACCCAGTATTACCCCAATTGTTGTACCAATAGATACAGCTACAAATGCTACAAATAAGCTTAATCTTAGACCGTACATGACTGCGGACAAAATATCACGTCCCAAGGCATCTGTACCAAGCCATGCGGTGGTACCGTTACCAAGTTTTGATAATGGTGGTAACAAACCATCCATGATGTCCAAAACCATCAAGTCATAAGGGTTTTGTGGTGCAATCCAGGGAGCGAATATGGCAACAAGAAGAAAAAAGGAAAATCCTATTAGTCCAGCAATGGCTATATAGTGGCCTGAGAAAATAGGCCTAATTTTGTACAATAATGAGTTAAATATATTTTTTAAGGTTTCCATTTTAATTACTTCTGATGACGAATTCGTGGGTCGAGAAATGCATACAGAACATCTACTATAAAGTTAATAAAAACAAACATCAAAGTTATGAGTATTAGGTAGGCCACTACTACAGGGCGGTCGACCATATGAATAGAGTCGAGAAGTAGTTTTCCGATACCGGGCCATGCAAAAACAGTTTCAGTGACTGTCGAGAATGCAATCAAACCTCCAATTTCTAGTCCTGTAATGGTAACAATCGGTATCAAAATATTGCGAAGAAGGTGACGTCTAATAATGCGATTTCTTGTTATTCCTTTGGCTCGAGCAAAGGTCATGTATTCTTGGTACAAGATTTCTTGAGTTCCGGACCTAGCAAGCCTTGATTGCATACAAATTTTATAAATAGCAAGATTGATTGCAGGTAAAGCCATATGTTGTAAGCCGTCAATGGATAATAATGACCATTCAATACCAAACATTGGGTTCGTGAGTCCTCTGCCGGAAGCAGGAAGCCACTGAAAAAAAACTGCAAACACCAAAATCAAAAGTATGGCTTGCCAAAAGTTGGGCGTCGAGTAACCTATAGTGGTAAAAAAACTGATAATGCGTGGCCCCCTAGAATTACCTTTGATGCCGGAATATATGCCTAGTGGAATTCCGATACTAAGACCAATCACCATCGCCAAGAGAGCGACCTCTAAGGTGGCTGGAAGGCGCTCAACGATAAGATCAAGAACCGGACGATTATATACAAATGAGACTCCGAAGTCACCTTGAACTATGTCACCAGCAAAATTAAGGTATTGTTCATGTAGCGGCTTGTCAAGGCCTAACTCAATGGCTAACTCGATCTTGTCTTGCTCAGTCCAGTCTTCATCAGAAAGCATTTCAACTGGGTCACCGACTACATACATCCCAAAAAAGACAATGAGCGACATGATGAGTGCCAATATACCACTTTGCCAAAAACGTTTAAGAATGTATTTAATCATGGATACTTTGACTCTAACTTAATCCTACAAATAGATAATTGTAATTTTTTTACTATAGATTAAAGCAGTTCATAAAAAACCCCTCACACAAGTGTAGCAGATTGCTTATGCGAGGGGTTATTTAGTGTGCTTCTAAAGGTCTCTAATTTTTACTCGCCATGTCAGCAAATGTTCGCTCATCCGGACGACCACTCACACTGATGTCACTTGTATGAGCCCAGATGCTGTGCTGGTAGTGTAGAGGTATTCCTGGTAAATCCCTAACAGCTATACGCATGGCTTCCTGATTGTATTCAAAAGCTTTAGCTTCGTCAGTTTCAACTGCCCATGCTCTCATTGCGGCGTCGTAGTCTGGATCAGTATAGTTAGAGTAGTTACTGCCTCCCAGGTTGAGAGCCTTATCCCTTGTGCCAAATGCATAGGAAATCATCTGTGAAGGACCTTGAGGGTGACCCCATCCATACATAAACACACCCAACTCACGAGCTGAACGACCCTTCCTAAATACACTCCAAGGTTCAGCTACCAGTGTAACTTCAATACCGAGACGAGTCCAGTATGCAGCAATAGCTTGACCAACTCGTTTACCATTTTGATACTTATCAGTCGGCATTCTGAGGTCGATAGAAATACTATCAGAGTAACCTGCTTCAGCTAACAATTGTCTTGCCAAGTCAGGATTGTATTCCATCTCGGGCATTGACGAATCCGCACCTTCTTGATAACTCGGTGCAAACTGGCTAGCAACGGTTGCATTACCACCCAACAATTTATCTACAATTGCCTGTCTATCAATCGCTAATGAAAGTGCTTGTCTCACTCTTATATCTTTCAATGGGTTGCTTCCATCGGCAGCAGTCACTCCTGGTGCGACATCACTACCTACATCCAATATCAAGAAAATACTACGCCATGAAGGCTGAGCTGAGTAACTAAAGTCAGAGTTACCATCCAAAGCCAGTAAATCTTCACCAGTAGGGTTCTCAATCAAATCAAAATCTCCCGCAAGCAGTCCAGCCATGCGTGCACCAGAATTTGCTACTGAACGAATTTCCACTCGCTCCCAGTTGCCTGGTTTACCCCAGTAATTATCGTTACGTACCAAGTTGGCATCGCCGGTATTCTCGAAAGACTCGTATTTATACTTGCCTGTACCGTTTGCATACTTACCGCTGTGAAACTCATCTTTAGTTGGGTAACGTGTAATACCACAGTCACCAGTATTATCAAACTTAAGAGTCGGTCCCAGATCAGCATCACCGCTGTCCAAGATAGACAAAGATTTAAGTTTTTGAATTAGTATTGGGTATAGACCTACAGTTTTGAAGGCTACGGTATAGTCGTCAATCGCTACCACGTCAGCTACTGGACCCATCGCACTTGTGAGCATGTTTTTCTTGCCGTCTACTCTGTACATCATACGGCATGAACTATAAACAACATCTTCAGCGGTGAAGTCAGCTCCATTATGGAACTTGACACCTTTTCTTAGGTTAACTACAAATGTTGTATCATCTACCCACTCATAAGAGGTAGCCAATAGTTTGTCATTAGTACGCGAAACAAGGGCTTCATAAATATGCTCATTTAATGAAGCGGTTGCTGAGGCGCTGCTTTTATATGGATCTATCGTTTTCGGTGCGACCGAATATGCCATTCGCAATGTGTCTGCATACACAGAGCCCATCATGCTGAAGAAGAGTCCAATAAAACAGATGGTTTTAAAGTTAATATATTTCATTATTTTTGTCTCCTTTTTGTTGTAAATTGTCTCCCTTATCCCAATAAGATTTAGAATGTATTGAATAAGTT
>LUMJ01000203.1_pt1 | contig 36323 bp, 32 predicted proteins | sample 729631 | NCBI WGS metagenome assembly LUMJ01 (sample SAMN03860266, study PRJNA289734) | marine metagenome | biome: seawater column; feature: ocean; material: water; isolation source: Red Sea water column Station 22 - depth 500m | place: Saudi Arabia: Red Sea | collected 2011-10-15 | depth 500 m
CAGTTGGTAGAGCACGACCTTGCCAAGGTCGGGGTCGCGAGTTCGAATCTCGTTTCCCGCTCCAAATTTTCAAACATCACGAAAATCGAAACATCAGCAGATGTATTGATGCGACCCCTTAAAGGGCCCGCGACCGAGTGTCGGCCAGTTGGCAAATCTCGTTTCGCGCTCCAAATTTTCAAACATCACCAAAATCTAAACATTTTCAGATGTATTTATGCGACCCCTTGATGGGCCCGCGACCGAGTGTCGGCCAGTTGGCAAATCTCGTTTCCCGCTCCAAATTTTCAAACATCACGAAAATCTAAACATTAGCAGATGTATTGATGCGACCCCTTGATGGGCCCGCGACCGAGTGTCGGCCATCGCTTCACAAAGCACTCAAATTAGTTTTTGCAACAAACCATAACCTCTTATTTCACTGAAAAGCACCATGCATACTTGCTCAAGAGTAGGCAAGTCGTCAGCTCTGAAAAACGGTTTAAGACCTACTAAATTAAATACATAAGGTGACCTAATTAACTGCGTATTCTTAAATTTATACGAAAGTAAAAGTTTGCGTGCGCTTATTGCTTCAGCGCCGATTCTGTGTGTCTTTACGCACCGTTGTGAATCCTTATTCATGACTCTTTGCACCTTCCTAGTGCGGTGCCGCCTTGATTTCAACCTAGTTCTCAATAAATCTACATTTTACGAGCGCTTTTGCACATTAAATGTGCATTCGAAAGCCGTTAGTTAAGTCTTTTTGAATATTAAATAGATTTTAGTGGGTAAATATGCATAATGCGCCGTTTTTTAGCGGTAGTTTCACTGTTTACTTGCTTTTTGATAGGCACACCATTTGCAAAATGCATTATGTAAAACGCAAATTGAAAACATATAAAAATAACCATCGCTTTTAGACTCCTCAAAAGTGCCGTAAAGAGCACTCTGGAACGAAAAAGTAATACTTGGAGAAACACACATGGCTTTTGGTTCATCAAAGCAAAACAATATTTCTGCACTAGCAATTGCAGTAGCATCTGCACTTACTGTTAGTGCATATGCGGTTCAGGCTCAGGAAGAAGCCGCTGTTGAAGAGAAGGATGTCGAAAAAGTAGTTGTAACCGGTTCTCGCGTTGCTCAAGACTCCTCCCTGGAAGCAGCGAGCCCTGTTCTTGCCATTAATGCTGGTGATATCAAAACATCTGGTCAAATAGATTTAGGTGCCATGTTGCGTGAGTCGCCTCAACTACAGGCGTCACTGCCGGGGTCTTTTTCTGCATTTAATGGAACCCCACTAGGAGCAAGCTTACTGGACTTACGTAATCTAGGTAGTGAGCGAACCTTAGTTATGGAAAACGGTCGACGACATGTTTCAGGTATTGAGGGTACGGGCTCTGTTGATGTAAATACCATCTCTACTGCTTTACTTAGAAACGTGGAAGTCCTCACTGGTGGTGCCTCAGCTGTTTACGGCGCTGATGCGGTAACCGGTGTTGTCAACTTTAATATGAGAAACGGAGCCTCGTTCGACGGGCTAGAGCTTCGCACTCAAACAGGTGTGACTGACGATGGTGACGCAAATGAATTCTTTTTATCATTGGCCAACGGCTTTTCTACAGATAAAGGTGATTTAGTATTCGCGGTTGAATACCAAGAAACAAGCCCAGTGTATGCTAGAGATAGAGACTTCGCAGGCTCTGGTCTATATACACAAGTAGCTAATACAGAGGCTACTCAGAGTGCATTTGGTATTGATTCACGCTTCAAGAATACTTGGGTGCCAGATTACAGACTTCCAATTTCAAGTGACAGAGGTGTAATTTCATTAACTGGCAGTGCGTTTGGAGATGTCGCAGGATCTGGCGGCGTGCTAGGTTGCGGCACTATCGGAACGTCCATGTTTCCAACGTGTCAGGTAGTGGGTGAAGACGGCACCTTACGTGCCTACAATCCCGGCGATGTTTATGCTGGACCTTTCGATGCGAGTGGTGGTGATGGTGTACCGGGTAGTCCCGACGCTGAACTTATCCTTCCAGAGTCTAAAAGAGTATTAGTACAGGCAGTGTCAAATTACGAACTAAATGAATTCGTAAATTTCTTTGTAGATGCCAAATTCGTATTTAGCTCGACTAAAGAAACTAATCAGGTGAATGGTTTCAATGACGATATTCCAATCTCACTAGACAATCCGTACATTCCTGCAGCTCTACTGTCTCAAATTAATGAATTACAAGCAGAAGGTGAATCACCAAGCTTGGTAATGTCCCGCGATGTTCTTGATATAAACGCTAATTCAAACCCAGAAGCAGAACGTAAAACGTATCGTATTGTTACAGGCTTCGATGGTTATATCCCTAACACCGCTCTAGAGTACGAGGTTTTCTATAACTACGGTCGAACTGATGCCGACATTACTTCGAACTTGCGCATAGAAGACAGATACTTCGCTGCTATTGACGCTGTAACAGATCCAGCAACTGGCAATGTTGTTTGTCGCTCTGACCTAGACAGTTCTGCGCTTCCTCCTACGTCGCCGTTTCCATCTGCGAATGCGAATTTTGGGTTCTTAACTTTCCAGCCTGGTGATGGTTCTTGTGTACCAGTGAATTTGTTTGGAAAGGATTCAATCAGCGCAGAAGCGGCTAACTTTATATTCCAACCTGGCACTGAGCAGAACGATATAACGCAAGAGAATTTCTTAGCAGTAGTATCGGGCGACTCTTCTGATTTATTCGAGCTTCCGGCAGGCCCTGTTATGTTTGCTCTTGGTTACGAATGGAGAAAAGAGTCCAGTACCTATACGCCAGATCCATACTCCGCAGCAGGCTTAACCTTTGGAACATTAGACTCTCGTAACGGCCCAACCAATCCTTCTGACGGTGAGTACGATGTTTCAGAATACTTTGTAGAAGCAACTATACCTTTACTAGAAGGTGTCGATTTCGCTGAGCGATTAGAGCTGCGCACAGCATACAGAAGCTCAGACTACGACCCATATGGTACGCATGACGCTTGGACGATAGGAACAGTATGGTCACCTGTTGATACATTTAGTATTCGAACGACCTTCTCTGAAGCGGTGCGGGTTCCCAACATTAATGAAGCCTTCGCACCTACATTTGCGGCTTCACTTGGTGCAGGAGATGACCCTTGTAACCAAAACTTAATTAGTGCGGGCTCTGAGTTCAGGGAGGCGAACTGTATTGCACTGATTGGCGACGCGGTAGCTGATGGCACTTATGATTCTACTAACTTCCTGTCAGCGTTTGTTTCTGGTTCAACGGGCGGTAACCCAGACCTTGATCCTGAAGAAGCAGAAACCATCACGATTGGTACAGTGTGGAGACCAGATACAGAGCTCGACGGTATGCTGGAAGGTTTAGTAGTGACGCTAGACTACTATAATATTGAAATTGATGGCCTGATTGATAGCCTTACTGGTTTTGACATTGCATCTAACTGCGTAGACGCGCCAACAATCAACAACCAATTTTGTGACGCAATTGATCGTGATGCTACAAATGGATTTATCACAGATTTTCGTTCAGGGTTTATCAACCTTGCAGCGGTAGAGACATCTGGTATTGATTTCCGCGTAGATTATGGCTTTGAGTTGGCTAAATTAGTCGACACAGACGGAAGAATTGAATTCACTATCAACGGAACAAACTTCCTCAAAAATGATGAAGTAAGGGATGTGAGTGCACCTGACGAAGTCACAGATGTTCTTGGAACGTTTGGGCGACCAGAGTGGATCGTAAACATGAGTGCAGACTATATAATTGGTGAACTCGTTGTTGGGTGGAGAGGACGCTACGAAGGAAGCCAGCTACTTCCTGGGCTAGAAAACCAGGATATCGAGAGTGATCCTGATTTTATCAGTCAAACTCACACTGGCTCTGCGTTGGTGCATGATTTTTCTGTTTCATACACTTTTGAAGATAGCCTAGAAGTATATGGTGGTATCAATAACGCGTTTGAGGAAGATCCTTACCTTGGCACATTGTCGAGACCGGCAGGACCTAGAGGACGCTTCTTCTACCTAGGCGTAAATTACACAATGTAGCGTCTACACAGATATCAAAAAGCAGCTTTTTAGCTGCTTTTTTTATATCTCTAAATAGGAATTTATTTGCATCACTACTTCGTTGGGATTATGTTAATGTAACTTCCTCTGGTCTAACCAGTGGCGCAGGTTTAATAATCACTCGAAAGATAAAAAGCTCCCAACTATCAGCGTGAACAACTATGTCAAAGAATTACGTACTAAATACATATAACAAATTTATGAAGCTGCCCTTTGGCAAGAAGCTATTTAGCTGGTACTCAGCGCGCAGGGCACCTTATTTTTCTACCGTTTCACCACTTATCTCAGACATTAAACCAAACTACTGTGAAGTGCTTATTAGTAAACGTAAAGCGGTAGAAAATCACATTGGAACGGTTCACGTTATTGCTATTTGCAATGGTCTGGAAATGGCCATGGGGTTCATGTGTGAAGCATCCATACCTAAAAACCTTAGGTGGATCCCAAAAGGTATGGAAGTAAAGTATCCGGCGAAAGCAGACTCAGATATTCGTTGTGTAGCAGAAGTGCCAGCTGACGCATGGAAGCCAGGTGATTTACCTATTTCTGTTAAGGCGTATAACGCTGAAGGCACCGTGGTCGTCGACGGAACTATTACGGTTTGGGTAAGTGAAAAACGCTGATATCCCACTTATATTAAAAGGCCGCGCTTGCGGCCTTTTTTATGCTCTTTTAAAACATTCAATATTAAGTTTTTACTACAGCTACTTTTCTGTTTGACAGAAAATAAAAATCCGACTAAGAATAACCTTGAAAGCGATTAAGGCGCTATATCAGTAGTCTATTTCATTCAACAGTTGGTGTTGCAATTTTGTCTGTGTTTACAACGCAGGTATTAGCGGTGGAAGAGGTTAAGATGTCTGTAATCACAAAAGAGCAAGTCGCAAGAAAACCCTTTATAGATAAGAAAAATTACCCGTACGGCTTTGCCCGTTCAGGTGATTTTTCAATTAATGAAAGTAAGCTTCTTCAGGCTCATGGTAGTTTGTTCGCTGCACTAGTGGACGGGAAAATTACGCCAGAGAATGATGAAGAACAAGCCTATTTGGAATCGGCTCTTGGTCATCGTGACCCTGCAACACCGCAAGAGAAAGCGTGGTTGAAATACCAAGCCAGAATAAACCGTCCAAAAACAGCAAGTATTTATGGCTCTAAGCGTGCTGCTGAACAAGATGTTGACGATGACGACGATATGAGCGATAACAGTGATCTTGATATCGACCTCGATGATTAAGCTTATGCCTTTATGCATCTAAAACGTGTAAAGGCGCCTCTCTTAAAGCAATCATAATTATTGTTTACATTGTTAATGCCGTGTAAATAAATATCCTATTTTCTGTCAAAATTACACTTAAGTCGAAATATTTATCCTAATTATTGCGAATATTGGGATATATATCTCACTTTTACGCAATTTGGTGTTTTATCTTCCTATTACCTTAGATATAGTCGGGGCATCGTCAACGTACGCTGACAAACCCCCCAACTTACCCAGGTGGTGCCGTATTAGACATTTATGATGCGTTATTTGCGCAAGATGATGTCAAACACGTCCTCGTACGTCATGAACAGGCAGCCGCCCACATGGCGGATGGTTATGCACGTTCAACTGGCAAAACCGGCACAGTGCTCGTCACATCAGGTCCAGGCGCTACGAATACTATTACAGGTATTGCTACTGCATATATGGACTCTATTCCGATGGTTATTTTATCGGGACAGGTGCCGTCGAAGCATATTGGTGAAGACGCATTCCAAGAAACTGACATGGTGGGGTGCTCACGCCCTATCGTTAAGCACAGCTTTTTGGTAAAGCGCGCGGTTGATATCCCCGAAGCGATTGCTAAAGCTTATTATATTGCCAACACAGGTCGTCCTGGCCCGGTGGTAGTAGATTTGCCAAAAGATATTGTGAACGTAGCAGAAGAACACCCATACGTGTTCCCAACTGACGTGACCATGCGTTCTTACAACCCAACTGAAAAAGGCCATCCTAAACAGGTCAAAAAAGCAGTTGAGTCGCTACTTAAAGCAGAACGTCCCGTACTGTATGTAGGTGGTGGAGCTGTAGCTTGCGATGCGTCTGCAAAGGTTATTGAGTTAGCCGAGAAGCTTAATGCACCGGTAACTTGTACGCTAATGGGCCTTGGTGCTATGCCGGGTACACACAAGCAATTTATCGGCATGCTAGGTATGCACGGTACGCTTGAAGCGAACAAGACTATGCATAATGCCGACTGCATCATTGCACTAGGTGCACGTTTTGATGACCGTGTTACTAATAACGTTGATAAGTTCTGCCCACATGCGGATATTATTCACGTTGATATTGACCCAGCATCGATTTCTAAAACCGTAAATGCGCATATTCCTGTAGTAGGTTCGGTAGATAAAGTACTTGACCAAATCTTAAGTCAGGTAAATAAGAAAGACTTATCAGGTCAAAGCGAAAAGCTGGCCGATTGGTGGCAACAAATTGAAACCTGGCGCGCTCGTCAGTGCTTAAACTACGCACAGGGCGAAGAGGTAATTAAGCCTCAGCGCGTTATCGAAGCCTTGTACAAACACACAGACGGTAAAGCCTACGTAAGTTCTGACGTGGGTCAGCATCAAATGTTTGCTGCGCTTTATTACCCTTATGATAAACCGCGCCAGTGGATTAATTCAGGTGGTCTTGGCACTATGGGCTTTGGTTTACCGGCTGCAATGGGCGTGCAGTTCGCACACCCTGGCGCAACTTCTGTGGTAGTAACGGGTGACGGTAGTATTCAGATGAATATTCAAGAGCTATCTACTTGTTTGCAGTACAACCTGCCTATAAAGATTATCTCATTGAATAACCGTGCCCTAGGTATGGTTCGTCAGTGGCAGGATATGATTTATAAAGGACGTCACTCACACTCTTACATGGATTCAATGCCTGACTTTGTGAAGTTGGCAGAAGCTTACGGACATGTGGGCATTAAAGTAGACAAGCTTGACGAGCTAGACGCAGCAATGGAGAAATGTTTCAGCTACACAGATCGCTTAGTGTTTATGGACATAGCAGTAGACCAAAATGAACACGTATATCCAATGCAAATTAAGTTTGGCGCAATGGATGACATGCGCTTAAGCAAGACGGAGCGAACCTGATGAAACGTATTATCTCTGTATTAATGGAAAATGCCCCGGGCGCACTATCTCGTATCGTTGGTGTATTCTCACAACGCGGTTACAACGTCGATTCACTGTGTGTGGCACCGACTGACGACGCGAGCCTTTCGCGTCTAACGATTATCACGCACGGTGACGACAAAGTCATAGAGCAAATTACTAAGCAAGTGAATAAGCTTATTGATGTGCTTAAAGTAGTAGACTTGACCGAAGGCGCGCATATTGAACGTGAACTAATGCTTATTAAGGTGGCCACTCGCACCGAGTCAGTTCGAGCAGAAGTGAAGCGTAACGCCGATATTTTCCGTGCTCGTATTGTGGATGTGAACGTAAATAACTACACCATTGAGATCACGGGTACGACCGATAAATTAGATGCATTTGCTACAACAATGGGGCAATGTGCAGAAATTATCGAGTCATCTCGTACGGGGGTTTGTGGGCTTGCTCGAGGTGATAGAGCACTTCGTCCATAAGTATCGTCCACTGTTTCACGTTAAAAAGGCTGTCCTATGACAGCCTTTTTTAGTGGTGTTTACGAGAGCTAGGTGTCTCGCCCATAATAGGCTTCTACGCGCAAGGCAATGCCGTAAGAGGTTTTGAAGTCTTCCTCACGTAGCCATAATACAAACGGCTCTACTTCAAAAAATAGCCAATCTCGCAGCATGTTGTTACGCCACCTAAAACCTGTATACACTTCTTCCACACGGTAGTTAGGTTGACTCAATCCTTCTACCATAAAATGAGGAATAACAGCGTTATGTTGGTCTACAGAAAAGAGGTGGTGAACTTCGTGGCGCCACAACCAATCGTTGGTGTCATCGCGAAAGTAAAAGCGGTTATTTTGCCGAACTAGGTGTTTCTTACTGATTTCATATTGAAACGCCAAGCCAGCTTCTGCGCCCAATCGGTCACGAGTGTAATAATAGAGCTCTGCATCGTACAACATGGCCCATTGATCAGAAAAAGCGAGAGCATCTCGATATCTCGTCATTGCATAGAGTTGGTCACGACGACCAGCACCAATCCTAAATGAGTAGTGAGAATCCTGTTCAGGACGAAACCGCAGGGCGATGGTGGTTCTATCTCTGGTATTGCTCCCCGAGTCGCGTGCAGCACGAATAGTATTATTTTGGGTTTCATCTTCGTTGTCGCTTAATAATAAGTCGACGCGTTCCTTTAACGCAGGCAGCCTAACTCGCACGCGAAAACGCAAATCTGTGTCGGAAAGCATGCCGCTTCTCGGCTCCCAAGCCAATTGAATACGACCCTCGGCGCGCGCTTGTTTCTGTCCTTGTGTCTTGGTTTCCTCTTCGTCTTCAAATAAGCCGTCAAGCTGCTTCACCGTAAAATCCATGGTGTCAGTAAAGCTGCGCTGCCAAATATCAAACCATTGCGCGTTAGGCGCTGAAGAAGCAGAGGAGTTGGTATTTTCTTCGGTTGATTCTATGTGAGCTGTAAGGGGAGGGGCTGGCCGCGCAATATCGCTATAGGATGTGCCTACGCTGGTCGCATTTGCGGGGGAATTCACCGTACCGACCGCTGAGCCAGGTGTAACTGGGGCTGTAAGCAATAAATGGCAATAGACCACGGTAAGGCATAGCATTGCTCACTAACTCCTTGTAAAAATTAGCATAGTTGAATGTTTTGACCATTCACACTTCGGATATACAGAGCATGGATTGTCAAAACCAAAACGTCAATCTTTATTCATTCTGGTAAATATTCAGGTGAAAGGATCAGCAGGCAATGGCATACTGTGGCAATCGATGTAAGGGAGATTATTTTTATGGGTGGTATTAGTATTTGGCAGTTGCTGATCATACTGGTTATCGTAGTGCTTTTATTTGGTACAAAGCGACTTAAAGGTATAGGTACTGATTTAGGCGGTGCAATTAAAGGCTTCAAAAAAGCAGTCAGCGAAGAAGATAAAGACGCAGACTTTGAACAAAAGAAGCAAGTTGAAGAAAAGTCAGCAGCAGAGCCTGTTTCAACAAAGACGCAGAGCGACGTTAAAGAAAAATCCTAATGTTCGATATCGGCTTTTGGGAGCTATTGGTTATTGGAGTACTGGCACTTCTCATTTTAGGGCCAGAGAGACTGCCAGGTGCCATGCGCTCAACTATCAATACAATTCGTAATGTGCGTAATGTAGCAACGGGCTTTAAGCAAGAAGTTGAGCATCAGTTGCGCGTACACGAATTGCACGAAAATTTAAAAAAAGCAGAGCAGCAAGGGCTTAAAGATCTTTCACCTGAACTTGAACAAAGCGTCGATGAGCTCAAAAAAGCTGCAGAGTCGGTTCAAGAACCTTATAAAAAGCAATAGATGTCTGACGCTAACAACCTAATTTCTCATTTAATTGAATTACGTAGTCGTATTCTCAAAGCCCTTTTGAGTGTACTGATCGTTTTTATTTGTCTGGCTGCGTTCGCGCAAGACCTATACAAGCTATTGGCGATGCCGCTGCTTGAAGCCTTGCCTGAAAACGCAAGCATGATCGCAACTGATGTTGCTTCTCCATTTTTTGCACCTTTTAAGCTTACGCTAGTACTTTCGTTTTTCATTGCGATACCTTACGTGCTTTACCAAGTGTGGGGTTTCGTTGCTCCAGGCCTTTATCGAAATGAAAAGCGTTTGGTTGCACCTTTATTATTTTCTAGCACCTTGCTGTTTTATGCGGGTATGGCGTTTGCCTATTTCGTTGTTTTTCCAATAGCATTTGCGTTTTTTACAAGTGTTGCGCCAGAAGGTGTGACGGTAAGTACAGATATATCAAGCTATTTGAACTTCGTATTGAAACTGTTTTTCGCATTTGGGGTCTCATTCGAGATACCAATAGCCATTATTTTAATGTGCTGGACAGGGGTAACTGATGCTAAGTCGCTGCGAGCCAAGCGCCCTTATGTGGTTGTTGGTGCTTTCGTGGTTGGCATGTTATTAACACCACCAGATGTTATCTCTCAGACATTATTAGCTATTCCAATGTGGTTACTGTTTGAAGTAGGGGTTATTGTTGGCGGCTTTTATGCAGGTAAAACGCCGAAAGACGACGCTTCTTCTCAAACAACGGATAACACATAGAAGTTAAAAAAAGAAAGGAATAAAAATGAAAACTCGACTGATATCTCTTGCCACTTTGTTGTGTGCTTTTGGGGCGTTTAACGCGCACGCTGAAACCGTGGCTGATGCTATGGAAAAATGTCGCAACACTGACAATAGCCTTAAGCGCTTAATCTGTTACGACAATATCGCAAAGTCTTTAAACCAGTACGAAGGCGCTAATGCACAAGTTAGCCAGTTACAAGCTTATAGAACTGAAGCCGCTCCAAAGCCAATGCCTCAAGCTCAAGCAACTATACCTCCTGTTGCAAATAAACCCGCTGAAGTACAAAAGCCGGAAAATGACTTTGGCTTAGAGCATAGACGTGATTTATCAGCCGAAGCTTCTGAAATTTCACTTACCATTGCATCGTTTAAAGACTCCCTACGAGGCAAAAAGATCATTACTTTTAGCGATGGCTCAGTTTGGCAACAGAGCGATAGCACATACTTGAAGATTGAAGAAGGTCAGCAAGTATCGATTGAACGAGGCCTTTTGGGTTCGTTTTACTTAAGCGTTGAAGGTATCAACAAGCGCATGAAAGTGAAACGCGTAAAATAAATGCCTTGGTTTGATGCTGGCGTCAATTTGCTTGATAAGCGATTTGACGCCGACGAAGTTATACAACGAGCACAAGAAGCAGGGGTAGAAAAGCTCTGCATTATTACCACGCATCCTAATGAGTGGGGCGATGCATTGGCGCTTTACGAAAAGTATCCTGAGCAGTGCTGTTACACTATAGGCGTACATCCTCATAACGCAAAAGACGTCACGGCAAGTGATTACGAGCGGCTGCGAGAACTCGCACAACGAGAAGGATGTGTGGCCATAGGTGAGTGTGGCTTGGACTTCAACCGTAACTTTTCACCTCAGCCTGATCAGTTGGCGGTGTTTGAAGCTCAGTTAGAAATAGCCGCAAGTTTAAACTTGCCCGTTTATCTGCATGAAAGAGATGCCTTTGAGGAACAAGTCGCGCTGTTAAGAAAGTATATGCCGCGCATAAAAGGTGGCATTGCACACTGTTTTACAGGTACTGCTGAACAAGTACAGCAATATCTTGCCCTTAGTTTGTACATTGGAATTACGGGTTGGGTGTGCGATGAGAAGCGAGGTGAAGCGCTGCGCGATGCAGTAAAATTTGTTCCTTTAAACCGACTAATTTTGGAAACCGATGCCCCTTATTTGTTTCCTAAAACCCTTCGGCCTAGAAAGCGCAATAACGAACCTGCTTTCCTGCCTCATATCGCTAATCAATTAGGCGAATATCTCCAAGTTGAGACTGATAAATTGCGTATTAACAGTTATGCTAATACCTGTGAGTTGTTTTCTCTCAGCTAAACATAGGTTTATATGCAGACAAATCTGAAAGCGATGCGCAAGTATGATGCGGGTCTTATTCTTATTACAGTAGTGGCAGTTGTCACATTTGTATCTGTGCTGCTAAACCTATCACCAACCACAACTACATCTCCACGATATTCTCAGCTAACTTATCTTACCGAAGATAACAGTGAAACCCTCGATTTCAATCGAGTTACGCAAATACCACTTAGCGATTGGGCGCCAATATCTTCACCAATCAACTTGGGTATGAATACAGACGTACATTGGTTTTCTATGGTAATAGCACCAACCCAGAGTACTGAAAGTCGATTTTTATTACACATCGATTATCCACTGCTAGATAATTTGGACGTTGCGGTATATAGCCATATTGGAAGCTCTCCCATTGTTACTTATTCAAGTGGAGATGGTGAGCACTTCGACAACCGGCCTATTTCACATGTTAAGCCACTCTTTCCCTTGCCGGTAAGTTCACAGTCGCAGCGCGTAATTATTCGAGTAAAAACATCGGGCAGCGTTCGACTTCCCATACGCATATGGGAAGAAACCGAGTTTATCGCCTATACCTCTAGCCGTAACCTCGCGCTAGGGATATTTTTCGGTATTCTGGTAGCAATGGGCGTGAGTAACGCGTTTTTAACGGTCACCACAAGCAACGTTTCATTTTTATATTATTCCGGTTATGTAATGAGTTTGGCACTGATTTTGGCCACGTTGCACGGTTATGGTTTCTCTTATTTGTGGCCCGGGAGCACCTGGTTTCAGGGTAAATCAATTATAGTCTTTGCCAATGCCACTATCATGTTTGCGGCCATGTTTACGCGTAGCTTGTTGCCTATTAAAGCCCATAGCGAGAAGCTGGATAAAGTTGCGCAGGCCATTAGCTGGGTGTGTGGGTTAAGTATAATTCTTGGCCTCATCTTGCCTTATTCTTTTATGATCAAAGCGTTTCTGTTGCTGTTAAGCCTCATCGTCATTTTTGTTCTTGGCTTAGGTATTTGGTTAACGCTAAAGGGCGTGGTTGTCGCGCGCTATTTTACCATCGCTTGGGGTTTTCTATTAATTAGTGGGCTAAGTGCAAGTCTAGATAACGTGAATATCATTCAGTTACCCATTTCATCCAATAATTTACTCATTATTGGGGGAGCGGTAGAAACACTAATCTTGGCGCTTGTTCTTGCAATTAACTACAGCCATAGTCGCGACGACCTTATTGAGGCACAGCAGTTTGCCCTTGAACAGGAAAAACACGCTAATACTGCCAAAGAGAATTTGCTTGAAGTTCAAAAGCGTTATCAAGATGACTTAGAGTACAAAGTACAAGAACGCACGTTAGAGCTAGAAATTACGCTGCGTGAATTGTCTGAAGTAAACCAAGAACTGGAAAGGTTAAATGCAATAGATCCGCTTACGGGAGCGCACAACCGTCGACATTTCGATAAGCGTCTGCGCTCTGAAGGGCGTCGCAGTAGACGTGAGCAGACACCATTATCTCTCATTATTGTTGATGTTGATCACTTCAAGCAAATCAATGACCAATACGGTCATGATGGTGGTGATGCGTGCTTAATTCACGTTACACGCGTCTTTCAAAAGCACATCCATCGTCCTACAGATGACTTGTGTCGCATAGGTGGTGAAGAGTTTGCCATTATATTGCCTAATACTGACCTAGAAGGCGCTTTCCACGTTGCCGAAAATATGCGAGATAGCCTTGAGTTGAGCCCACTTGATTACGAGGGAGAAACCATTAAGCTAACCGCAAGTGCGGGTGTTTCTACAACGATCATTACTGACGAAGAACATGCGCAAAACCTATTTAAGTTTGCTGACGAGTGCCTTTATGAAGCGAAGGCCGCAGGTCGCAATACAGTAATACATAAATATTTACAGGAAAAACTATGACATCTTCACCTTTCCCTCATAGACGAATGCGCCGTTTACGCGCCAAAGATGCTTTAAGAGGGCTTGTGGCAGAACACCGTTTAACGACTGACGATCTCATTTATCCTGTATTTGTACTACCTGGCGAAAATGCACGTGAGGCTGTGCCTTCCATGCCTGGTGTAGAAAGACTTTCTATCGATTTACTTGTGCAGGAGACTGCGAAGTGGGTTGAATTAGGTATTAAAACGATTGCGCTTTTCCCGGTCACGCCAATGTCACTTAAAACTGAATGTGCAAGCGAAGCATTTAACCCTGAAGGACTTGCTCAGAAAGCAATGAGAGCCTTAAAGCAGGCGTTTCCTGAAGTAATGCTGATGTCTGACATTGCATTAGACCCTTTTACCTCTCACGGACAAGATGGCCTTCTTGATGAGAGCGGCTATGTAATGAACGATGAAACGGTAGAGGTACTGATTAAGCAAGCGCTATCGCATGCCGAAGCGGGAGCCGATATTGTTGCGCCTTCAGATATGATGGATGGTCGCATAGGAAGTATTCGTAAGGCGCTTGAAGAAGCCGGTCATATTAATACGTGCATTATGGCTTATTCAGCAAAGTACGCGTCTGCGTATTACGGCCCGTTTCGCGATGCAGTCGGTTCGGCCGCAAATATAAAAGGCGGTAACAAGAAAACCTATCAAATGGACCCCGCAAATACCGATGAAGCACTTCACGAAATTGCACTAGATATCGAAGAAGGCGCTGACATGGTAATGGTTAAGCCGGGTATGCCGTATTTAGATGTGGTGCGACGCTGCAAAGACGAGTTCAAAGTGCCAACATTTGCATACCAAGTGAGTGGCGAATACGCCATGCATAAAGCGGCTTTTGCCAATGGCTGGTTGAACGAAGAAGCGGTAATTCTAGAGTCGCTGTTAGCGTTTAAACGCGCTGGCGCCGACGGTATTCTCACCTATTTCGCCCCGCAGGCTGCGGCGCTATTAGCTAAGCAGAGCGGTAATTAACCTGATAGCTGGGTGATATACTGCTTATATGCGAACAAAAAAGCCGTGCAATGCACGGCTTTCTTTTTCATAAAATTAACTAAACGCTCTGCGGTTTAGCTGTTTGTGAGTGGTTACTTACAAATTAGTTCGCAGCCCGCTTTATGTTGCAGCCAGCACTCGTTCGCCAATTCCGCATTTATAAGAGGATGCGATTTTAGCCAGCCTTCGGGGAAAGTAAGTGTCCACTTACTGTCTTCACAGTGCAGGTTCACTTCAGGAATATGTTTGTTCTGACGACGCAAACATAGCACCACCGCTATGCGTAAAATACGCAGTAACCCTTTTAACATTGGGCGGTAGTCCTCATGGTATTTATCAAATACCTGAGGCTTGATAGTTAACCTATGCTGGGCAACCAAGTCGCGAATAGCGGCGCGCTGAAGACGAGTAAAACCGGGTAAATCTATGTGACTTAAAATATACCCACCGTGCTCATGATGACGCTTGTATTCTATGTGCAGACCTATCTCGTGAAGCTGTGCGGCCGCGCCTAAAATGGTTTCTGTGTCTAGGTGACAGATGTTCTGTTGTGCACATAGTTGATGACACAAGGTAAGCGCAACATGCCTTACAGAGTTAGCATGACTCGCATCAATGTGATAGCGGTGCTTGGCTTGGTTAAGCGTCTGCTGGCGACGGTCGTTGTCAGTGACATTATCTAACATGCCATAAATGAGACCTTCCCGAAGGGCACCACCAGAAATATTCATGTGCTTAATCGTAAGCGCTTCAAATAAGCTGATAAGTATTGCTAAACCAGAAGGAAATATAGCTTTTCTATTGTCTTCCAACCCGTCGATATCAAGGGTTTTGATGCTGCCGCATTCAATGCACTGCTGTTCTAAGTGGTACAAATAGTCCAAGCGAATAGCATCACTGATCCCTTGTGCTACAAGAATTTCAGTAATGGCTTGCGGCGTGCCTGACGCACCTAAGCAGTTTTCCCAGTCAAAACATAAGAACGCGTCTGACACTTCGGCAATGAGCGCATGTGCGGCTTGCTTGGCGTTATTGAAATTCTCTTCGGTAATAGTGCCACCAGTGAAGTAGCGCTCCATAAAGGTTACGCAACCCATATCTAAACTTTTCAGATGAATAGGCTGCATATCGTTGCCGATGATTATTTCTGTGCTGGCTCCGCCAATATCAATGACTAGGCTGTTACCTTGGTTAGCTGATGTATAAGCTACGCCAAGATAAATTTGCCGCGCTTCTTCCTCACCGCTAATTACTTCAAGTTTATGATTGAGAATTTCTTCCGCTTTGCGAATGAATACATGAGCATTGGTTGCTAATCGCAACGTGGCCGTAGCGACAATCTTAATGTTTGAGGGAGGAATATCCTGCAGGCGTTCCGAGAATACTTGCAGGCATTGCCAGCCGCGTTCCATGCTTACGTCATCAAGTGCGAAATCATCATCTAAACCTGCTGCCAGGCGCACTTTCTGTTTAATTTTCCCTATTATTTGCACACTGCCGTTAACAACGTGAACAATCACCATGTGAAAGCTGTTAGAGCCTAAGTCTACGGCGGCGTAATACTCACCATAGGTCTGTGCGTCGTGCTGGAGTTCTGCCTGCATAAAATCTCGATTCTTATTGAGTTCCTTTACGCCTTATTACTGCGCTCTATTATTGCGTTGCTGGGGCTTTCCTCGGCCTCTACCGTTACCACGGCGTGAAGTATTTCTATTGTTAGGCGTACGTCTTCTACGTGGCTTTGGTGGCGTTACATCGTCAAGTAGCGCACTGCGGTCGTAATCGGTAACCGGAATAGCCTTTTGGATGTATTGCTCAATTGCAGGTAAGTTTAGTGCGTATTTTTCGCATGCGAAACTAATTGCAACACCACTTTGTCCTGCACGGCCAGTACGACCAATACGGTGTACATAGTCTTCGGCGTCGTCAGGTAAGTCGTAGTTAAAAACGTGCGTTACCGCGTCAATGTGAAGGCCGCGCGCTGCAACGTCGGTTGCCACCAGAATGTCTAGGTTACCCTTGGTGAAATCTTCTAAGATCCCCAAGCGTTTCTTCTGTGGTACATCGCCGCTAAGTAAGCCCACACGATGGCCATCTGCGGTAAGCCAGTCGGTGACTTTTTCACAGCTGTTTTTCGTGTTTGCGAACACAATCGCTTTTTCCGGCCATTCTTCTTCAAGTAGCGTAAGAAGCAACAGCATCTTGTCATCATCAGACGGGTAGAATAGCTCTTGAGAAACGCGTGTAGCGGTTGTTTGCTCTGGCGCCACCTGAACATGGGTTGGATTGTTCATGTGCTCGTAAGCAAGTTCCTGTACGCGGTAACTTAGCGTTGCTGAAAATAGCATGCTTAAGCGTTCGCTTGCCGGAGGCATACGACGGAATAAAAAGCGGATATCTTTAATAAAGCCCAAATCGAACATACGGTCGGCTTCATCAAGTACGGCAACCTGAATATTCTTCAGTGTGAACACATTCTGTTTGTAGTAATCAAGAATGCGTCCTGTCGTACCAATTATAATATCTACCCCTTCTTCCAAAGTTTCACGTTGACTTTGGTAACCTTCGCCCCCATAAATCAAACCAAGCGACAATCCAGTGTGCTCACTAAGCAATTTGGCGTCGTTATAAATTTGAACGGCTAGCTCTCTGGTCGGCGCCATAATAATTGCGCGAGGGCCATTTGATTTGCTGTTATCTGCATTTTCTGCTTTGCTTAGCAAATAGTGAAATGTAGCCACCAAGAAGGCAATGGTTTTACCGGTTCCGGTTTGAGCCTGACCTGCAATGTCGTGACCTTCCAATAAAGGAGGCAGTGCAAGTGCTTGAATTGGTGTACAATGTGAAAAATTAGCTGCCGCCAAGGCGTCAACAACCTTGCCGTTAATCGGCAGGTCAGAAAAGTGAGTATCAGTTAAGTGAGTAGGCATAGCTTATAGCTTATCAGTGCTTGCATTAAAAAACAGTTTCTATATAACACTTATGGTCGGGCTGAGACAAATCAGCAACAGACCAATAATGGAGAAAAGAATGAGCGACAAAATTATCCAGTTATCTGACGATAAATTCGAAGCAGATGTTATCAATGCTGAAGGTCCTGTACTGGTTGACTTCTGGGCCGAATGGTGTGGCCCGTGTAAAATGATCGCACCAATCTTAGAAGAAGTTGCGACCGAGTTTGATGGCAAGTTAACAGTTGGCAAGTTGAATGTCGATGAAAATAACGAAACTCCACCTAAATATGGTATTCGTGGTATTCCTACATTGCTACTTTTCAAAAATGGTAACGTTGCAGCAACTAAAGTTGGCGCGCTATCAAAAGCTCAATTAACAGAGTTTCTTAACGAAAATCTGTAATTAGAAGCAAATTGAAAACCGGTGCTATTAAAGCGCCGGTTTTTATTTACACCACAGGTACTAACGTTTCATTCTAGAAGAGTGAGCTACAAATTATTTAACATTTCAGTGGTAAAACGCTGGACGTTGATTAAATATAGTGCTAACTTTTCTTCAGCGCTCATCCGAGCAGCATTCTGCTTACGCCCATATCCGGGTGATATCAAATCTAAACTAGAACAGAGTGACTTTAAGTCCTGTAAGCGAAGTTCAAGCACAAAGACCCACCAGTATGAATTTAACTGAATTAAAGAACAAACCAATTAGCGAGTTGGTTGCCCTGGCCGAGGAAATGGGCCTGGAAAACATGGCACGCGCCAGAAAACAAGACATCATTTTCTCTATCCTAAAGACACATGCGAAAAGCGGTGAGGACATCTTTGGAGATGGGGTACTAGAAATTTTACAGGACGGTTTCGGCTTCTTACGCTCAGCTGACTCTTCGTATCTTGCAGGACCAGACGATATCTATGTATCGCCAAGCCAAATACGACGCTTTAACTTGCGTACCGGTGATACGATTGCCGGGAAAATTCGTCCACCAAAAGACAGTGAACGTTACTTTGCTCTGCTAAAAATCCGCGAAGTTAACTTCGACAAGCCTGAAAACTCACGTAACAAAATCCTTTTTGAAAACCTTACACCGCTTCACGCAGCAGACCGCTTGCGTATGGAACGTGGTAATGGCTCAACAGAAGATATTACGGCTCGTGTACTAGATTTGGCGTCGCCTATCGGTAAAGGCCAACGTGGTCTTATCGTAGCACCACCTAAAGCGGGTAAAACACTTCTTCTTCAGAACATTGCACAGTCGATTGCTGCTAACCACCCTGAGTGTGAGTTAATGGTATTGCTTATCGACGAGCGTCCGGAAGAAGTAACTGAAATGCACCGCTTGGTACAAGGTGAAGTCGTTGCATCAACATTCGATGAGCCAGCTAGCCGCCACGTTCAGGTAGCTGAAATGGTTATCGAAAAAGCCAAACGTCTTGTAGAGCACAAGAAAGACGTAGTTATCCTGCTTGACTCTATCACTCGTCTAGCGCGCGCATACAACACGGTTATTCCTTCATCAGGTAAAGTACTTACCGGTGGTGTTGATGCTAATGCACTTCACAAACCTAAGCGTTTCTTCGGTGCTGCTCGTAATGTTGAAGAAGGCGGAAGCTTAACCATTATCGCAACAGCACTTATCGATACCGGCTCTAAAATGGATGAAGTTATCTACGAAGAGTTTAAAGGTACAGGTAACATGGAATTACACCTTAACCGCAAAATTGCGGAAAAACGTGTATTCCCAGCTATCGACTTCAACCGCTCAGGTACCCGTCGTGAAGAGCTGCTTACTGCACAAGACGAACTACAGAAAATGTGGATCCTTCGCAAAATTGTTCATGAAATGTCAGAAATTGACGCGATGGAATTCCTTATCAGTAAGCTGTCAATGACGAAGACTAACGATGAGTTCTTCGACGCAATGCGTAGACAAAAGAGCTAATGTAAGCTTTCTAATAAGCTGATATATAAAGAAAAGGCGCCAAATGGCGCCTTTTTTGTTGTCAGCGCTAATAATCCTCCTTTCTTATACTTCCGTCTAATATCCACTGGCTTGTGAATGGGGTATTTTCGTTTGCTTATTGATTTTTATCAGCAATCGTTAGTTCAGTGGTGTGTTCTCCCTTGAGATGATTTACTCTGTCTAAAAACACCAAAGGAAATAATTGTTATGTACCAGAAATTGCTGTCACTTGCATTTGCAGGGCTGGCCTCTGTGTCTGCTGCTAATGCTGCTAATGCTGCTCAAATCAATGTTGATGAATTAGCCAACAAAGTAGAACCTGATGTAATTAAATGGCGTCATCATTTTCATGAATTTCCTGAACTATCAAATCGCGAGTTCAAAACCGCTGAATATGTTGCTGACTACCTTAGAAATCTAGGGCTAGAGGTGCAAACCGGTGTTGCAAAAACCGGTGTGGTTGCAATTTTAGACTCAGGCAAGCCGGGCCCTGTAGTTGCGCTGCGTGCAGATATGGACGGTCTTCCTGTCAAAGAGCAAAATGACTTGGCATACCGCTCAACGCAAATAGGCGAATACAACGGAAAAGAAGTGCCGGTTATGCATGCTTGTGGTCACGATACTCACATGGCAATGCTTATGGGCGCTGCAAAAATTCTTACCGAAATAAAAGGTGAGTTGAAAGGTAAAGTGAAGTTTATCTTCCAGCCTGCAGAAGAGGGCGCGCCAGCGGGAGAGAAAGGCGGTGCAGAAGTTATGGTAGCTGAAGGCGTTCTAAAGAACCCTGATGTTGATGCCATTTTTGGCTTACATATCAATGCCAATACAGATGTAGGTAAAGTACGTTATAACGCTGGTGGCACCATGGCCGCAGTAGATCCGTTTAAAATTGTTATTCATGGCAAACAAGCGCACGGTGCTTACCCATGGAAAAGTGTCGACCCGGTTGTGACCGCGGCACAAATGATCATGTCGATTCAGACCATCGTTAGTCGCGAATTAAAATTGATTGATGACGCGGCAGTGGTGTCTATTGGCTCTATTCACGGCGGCAACCGTTCTAACATCATTCCAAATGAAGTAGAAATGGTTGGTACAATTCGCACGCTAAATAAAGCCGCTCGTGATCACATTTACGAGTCACTGCCGCGTAAAGTGAAGGCCATTGCAGAAAGCATGGGCGCCGAGGCAGAGCTTACTTTACCGCTAGATTACTATTACCCCATTACGTACAACGATCCAGAGTTAACGAAAGCTATGCTACCCACTATGCAGCGTACAGCAGGCGTTGAAAATACACTGCTTTCTAAACCTGTGACAGGCGCGGAAGACTTTTCATTTTTCCAAGAGCAAATTCCAGGTTTGTATGTTTGGGTAGGCGGCAAGCCATTGGACGTGTCTGAAGAAGATAGCCCAGCGCATCATACGCCTGAATTTTATGTTGATGATGAAGGCATGAAGTTAGGTGTGAAGCTTCTTACAAACTTTACCCTAGATTACATGGCTCAACACTAAAAGTGATGGCCGGAGACATGCGTTGAAAATAGGCAGTATTTCATTTTCTTTTTCATGGTCTCTGGCCCTTCAAGCATTAATCGTTTGTGCGCTAGGTGCAGGGTTAAATTCACTCGACCCACCTTTTGATAGCACAGGGATAGCTACGTTTGGGATAGGCGTTGCGGTGTACGCCTCCCTTCGATTTTCTCCTCTTGTCTCAATCCCCATTGCGCTTGTTATTAGCCTTCCTTTATGGCTTAACGAGGGAAGTATTGTAGGGAAAGAAAGTCTTACTTTACTGCCTGTTGTACTTAGCTTTTTTGGTTACGACAAATCACTTAAACAGGTGATAAAAGTAGGCGCAGGCTTTTGGTCTATTGTCTTTTTACCCATTTTAGTTTTAGAACATTCACTGTATGACGGCGATAACGTCAACATGCTTTTTTCCGGCGTGTTGGTGACGTGGGTTAGCGGCGTATTCGGGCTGGTAATAGGGCATTTTGCCTATTTGGCAATACACGGGCTAAAACGCCAAACGTCACATAAGTCTGAGCGAGTTACGCTACACTTCCTATTTGGTTACTTCTTCTCTGGCTGTTTCTTTGTTGCCTCCATGGCGGTGATTTACTTATCGGTAAGCTTGTTTCAACAACAGCAAGAAAAACAAATTCACAGTTACATGGCGCAGCGGGTTAACGTACTGGAATTTCAGCTCTCGAATTTTATTCAGCATCACCAAAGTGCCATTATTAGCGCTGCACAAGTGTTATCTAGCGATGCATCAAGCAGCAATTTCGATAATGCTGCCCAGACCAATTTACGGGTGTTGGCGTCACATAACCCAGAATTTCTGACCTTCCTTATTGCCGATGATAACGGCGATATAACCCATGCTTACCCACCTAGTTTGCTGGATAAAGCAAGACAAAACGGTCTACCGAATGTGGCTTATAGACCTTATTTCTTTGAAGTGATGCAGTCAGGCAAACCTTTTCTTTCAAACGTATTTCAAGGCCGTGGTTTTGGTAACGATCCCATTGTAGCCTTGTCTGCCCCGATTACAGATGGCGACGGCACGCCAAAAGGTATCGTTGAAGGTTCTCTATCATTAAAGAGTTTTTCCGCCATTGATAAGCTTAGCTTGGGCGGTTTTTTGATGCTTATTGAGGACCAAAAAGGAGAAGTTATATACGCCTCGAAAGCCTTAGAAATGAAGCCACTAACGAAAGCACCGTTTTATTATTGTGAGCCGAACTGTTCAGTTGAGGTAGATAACGGGCCTCAGGGTAAAACATGGCTGAGATTTGCTAAAGATATGCCCTTTGCTAGTTGGAAGGTGAGCTATTACTTCGACAAGCGACTTTTGATGGTGTCCATGAGCAATTATTTGTTAAAAGACTTGCTGCTACTTTTGGCATTATCTGCATTTGGAACATTTACCGGCTATGTTGTAGCAAAAATGGTGGGCGCTCCTATCCGGCGGCTTGTTCGCTACATTGCTGAATTTGATCCCAGCAATAGGGAATCTAAAGAAGCCCCGCAGCGCGCTTTACATATACAAGAGCTGTCCTCACTGAGCGATGAGTTCGTGAGTTTAGAGGGGAGGTTGCTCGGTGCGTTTGAAGAACTTAAGGAAGCAAGAGAGGTTGAGCAAAGCCTGAATGTAGAACTAGGCGAATTGAATCAGTCTTTGGAAAAACGCATAGAAGAAAAAACGGAACACCTCGCGCTGGCGCTAAAAGAAGCTGAAGCTGCCAATGTGGCAAAAACGCAGTTTCTCGCCAACATGAGTCACGAGATTAGAACGCCGATGAATGGCATTATTGGTTCATGTGAATTGATGCTTGAGAATGATTTACCTGAACATGTGGCAACAAGAGCAAAAACCATTTCACGCTCAGCAAGTAACTTACTGATCATCCTAGACAGTATTTTAGACTGGTCGAAGATTGAATCGGGGAAAATGCTCACAGATATGCAGAGCTGCGCCATTCGCGAGTTGCTAGATGCCTCTTGTGAACTCTATCGGCATGCAGCTCAAATAAAAGGGTTCGACATTACGCTTCATGTTGAACAAGGTGTACCTAAAGCCCTCAATGTCGATGCAGGCAAAATTAGTCAGGTGATCAATAACCTTCTTAGCAATGCGATAAAATTCACAAGCGAAGGAAGTGTGTCGGTTAACGTCAGTTATGCTCATCAGGCACTAAAAGTGTCGGTTACCGATACAGGAATTGGCATAGCTCCTGACAAAGTACACCTTATTTTTGAAAAGTTTGAGCAAGCGGATTCTTCCACCACGCGCAATTTCGGAGGCACCGGGCTAGGATTGGCGATCTCTAAAGGCTTAGTTGAGCTATTAGATGGCGAGCTATATGTAGAAAGTGAGCTGGGCAAAGGGACAAGCTTCACCTTTCACATCCCAGCCACAGTCAGTGAAAGTACAGAACGTGCAGCAGATGAAATTATTCCTGCGTTACCTAAAGGGTTGCGGGTTTTGCTTGCTGAAGATAATGACATTAATGCAGAAATTGTCATGGATATGCTTAAATCAGCAAACATCAAATGCATTCGAAAGAAAAACGGTCAGGACGCGGTTAATGCTGAGAAGAAACACGATTTCGATGTGATTTTAATGGATTGTCAAATGCCCGTGATGGACGGGCATACCGCTTCTTCCATTATTCGTACGGAAGGCAGGAACAAGAGCACTATTCGAATAATTGCCTTAACCGCCAATGCTTTCATTGAAGACAAAAATGCCTGCTTAGCAGCAGGCATGAATGCACACTTAAGTAAGCCTATTCGCAAACAAGTACTATTTGACTGTATTGCCCGTGAACTTGCTAGCGTTTGAGGCTACATCGGTATTGTCGCTGGGCGTAACGCTGACTAGTCGCAGTACTGCATAGCCTAAACACGCTGATACAAGGGAGCCGGCTAAAATACCTACGCGTTCGTCAAAAATTTGATTAATCCCTGTTTGTTCAAAAGCCAATCCTCCAATGAATAAGCTCATTGTAAAACCAACCCCGCACAGTAGTGCACAACCGTAAATATGCTTGAAGTTTAAATCGTCAGGCAGTTTAGCCAGTTTCAGCTTCACCATTAGATAGCAGAAACCAAACACGCCAATTTGTTTACCAACAACAAGGCCAAGAAAAATCCCAAAAGTAACCGGGTGGAAAATACCCTCAGGGCTAATATTGCCAAAACTAATCCCTGCATTCGCGAAGGCAAATAGGGGCAGAATGGCAAAACTCACAGAACCGTTAAGGCCGTGTTCTAGTCGAGTGACGGGAGAGTAAGACTCATCTTTTTCATCCCGCATAGGGATAAACCCAGCAAGTACAACACCCGCTAACGTTGCATGTACACCTGATTTCAACATGGCCACCCATAAAATGATGCCTACAAAAATATAGGGGGGAATGTCTACCACATTGCGTTTATTCATCTGCCACAACAATAGCAAGCAACCCGCTGCGATGTATAACGCGCCTGCCGTGATGTGCTCAGTGTAAAACAGAGCAATAATGACGATAGCACCAATGTCGTCAATAATAGCGAGTGTGACTAAGAATACTTTAAGGCTGGTGGGAACGCGGCTGCCGAGTAGAGCAAGGATACCCAAAGCAAAAGCAATGTCAGTAGCAGCGGGGATCGCCCAGCCTGCAATGGCCACAGGGTTGTCCCAGTTAATGCCTACATAAATTAAAGCAGGTAATGCCATACCACCTACCGCGCCCGCGGCCGGTAACACAATGTCTTTGGGGTTAGCTAGCTCACCTTCACAGATTTCCCGTTTCAGCTCTAGGCCTACGTGGAAGAAGAATACCGCCATTAACCCATCGTTAATCCACAATAACAACGGCTTATCAATAGCCCATGACCCCGCAGAAATTTGCACGGGCATACTTATTAGGTGGTCATAAAGCGTATCTAAGGGAGAGTTAGCGATGATGAGCGCAAGTACGGTTGCGCACATTAATAGAATGCCAGGAGCAGCTTCGCGATTTAAGAAGTCAGATACCACGTCTTGTACTTCTTCTATCACCTCATCGAGTACGTCGGGTTCATGCTTATCTGTCATCAATAACCTCTTGTGCCCACTGACTGTCGACGTAGCGAAATATAGGCATTTTCGCCGGCGTCAAACTGGGTTAACGGGCAAGTTTTCTGCGTAAATTAATTATCGTTAATACGGCTAATCTCAAAGAGATAGATCACCCCAAGGCAAGAGGCCAAGAATAACGCCCTTAGCCATTGGCGCCATATTAGAGGCCATTTACGGTGGGATTTTGAACGGTTTTACGCTACAATCGCGGCCTTTCCAAGGTTGTCCACTTTACCTACCCCGAGGATCTCTAGATGGCAAAAGTAAGCGCTGCCGATGAAGGTTTTAGCGCGATAATTGCTGGCGCAGGTGGCGCAGCACACTTACCTGGAATGATTGCCGCACACACACACCTTCCCGTGTTTGGCTGCCCGGTAAAATCAAAAGCCCTTAACGGATTAGATTCACTGCTTTCTATCGTTCAAATGCCTAAAGGCGTTGCGGTAGGCACACTTGCCATTGGCGAGGCTGGTGCAGCAAATGCGGGTCTTCTCGCGGCACAGGTTGTTGCTTTGCAAGAGGAAAGCGTACGTGATGCCGTTATCGCTTTCAGAAAATCTCAAACCGATACAGTGCTTGCTTCAAGCAACTCCTTGGAGCTAGATGAATGAGAGTAGTTGTTTACGGCGCAGGCCAACTTGCTCAAATGATGTACTTAGCGGGAAGTCCGTTAGGTATTGACGTTCAGGCTGTGGACGTAAACAACGATACCGTTGTGCATCCAGTTAGCAAAACCCCACTAGAAATTTCACTTGCTCAAGCACTAGAAGGCGCTGACGCCCTTACCGTTGAATTTGAGCACGTGCCTGAGAGACTTCTTGAAGAAGCGGCAAAAACAAATAAGCTAATGCCGAATATCGACAGTATTTTGGTAGGCGCCGATCGGGTACGCGAAAAGAAATTGCTGGAAAGCATGAAGGTTGCAAATTGCGACCATATGATCGTTACCGACCTTGCCCAGTTAGACGATTGCGTAAAGCAGCTTGGTAGCAAGTTAATTTTGAAAGCGAGTCGTGATGGCTATGACGGTTATGGGCAATGGCGTTTAAGCGATGAAGCTGAACTACCAGAGCTTAAAAACGCGCTTCATGGCTTAGATTTAGAAAACGTGCCTCTTGTTGTTGAGAAGATGGTTGCTTTCGACAGAGAGCTTTCATTAATTGGTGTACGTAACGCAAAAGGGGACGTAAGAACTTACCCGCTTGCCGAAAACCTCCATCACCAAGGTCAGCTTCACGTATCGGTTGCACCAGCGACTAATGTTGACGACGCACTTCAAGCTCAGGCTCACGATATCTTCGTGAAACTGGCTGAAGGCATGAACTACGTAGGAGTGCTGGCTGTTGAGCTGTTCCAAGTAGGCGACAAGCTGCTTGTTAATGAACTGGCTCCCCGCGTGCACAACTCTGGTCACTGGAGCCAATCAGGCGCTGTAACCAGTCAGTTTGAAAATCACTTACGCGCAGTGTGCGGATTGCCCCTTGGCGATACCTCCGCTATTGGCCCAAGTGCAATGGTCAACATCATTGGTTGCAGCAGCTTCTCAAGAGATTTGCTAAGCATTGATGGTAGCCATCTTCACTGGTACGGAAAATCTGTGCGTGAAAAGCGCAAGATGGGACACATTAACGTCACCACTAATTCTTATGAAAACTTAGGTGAAAAGCTCATGGCTTTGAGCAAATATTTACCACTTGAGTACTTCCCGAAATTAGTTGGTGAAGCAACGCGATTAAAAGGTTGACACCCTCGCGTTTATCGCTAGAATACGCATCCGCTGTCTAGGCAGCGGTTTTTAAAGTGTGCCGACTTAGCTCAGTTGGTAGAGCAACTGACTTGTAATCAGTAGGTCGCCAGTTCGATTCCGGCAGTCGGCACCATTTCTCTTTTTTCCTATGCCAATCTTACGTACACTAGTTCCGATTACTCACTCGGAGCAGGCTGTATGTCATTTTTTTCCAAATCGCTGAAACCATTAGTTATTGCTACTGGCTTATTTTCTTTAGGTTTATCTGCGTCTATCAGTGCTCACGAACACGAGCATGAACACGAAAATCACCAATCGCACGCCAATGAAACCAACGATGTTATGGTTATGGATGGTTATGCTAGAGCAACGTTTGCTTTGGCGAAAACTGGCGCAGTGTACTTTACTTTGCATAATCACGGTGACAGCGATAAAACATTGACGTCTGTTTCAGTATCAGGCGATGTAGCAAATGAAGCGCAAATCCATACGACGGTGATGGAGGAAGACGTGATGAAAATGCGTGAGCTAACCGACGGAGTTAAAATAGAGGCGGGTGAAATGGTGTCGTTCGAGTCAGGAGGCCGCCACGTTATGTTGATGGGGCTTACCAAAGGTTTAGAAGAGGGCACTGAAATCGCGCTAACCCTAACATTTGCTGATAAAAGTGAGCTTCAGGTCACGGTACCTGTGAAAAAAGAGGCAGACAAAGGTCACCATCATCACCACTAATTAAGCGCTAAAAGCAGCACCAATTGAGCCATCGATTAATGCGATGAATGCAATCAACTAAACCGTTAATCTAAATCAAAATTTCTGTAGTACTATTAACTTATATTATTCAAACCAAGATTTTTTAAGCGCCGATGAATTGGCCGTATGGAAATCTAACAAGGGTTTTTAACGTTAAGGAGTGTGACATGAGCAAGATTGATATTGGTATTTCTGAGAGCGACCGTAACGCAGTAGCAGAAGGCCTTAAGAAGCTATTGGCCGACTCTTATACTTTGTACCTTCAAACGCACAATTTTCATTGGAACGTAGAAGGGCCACAGTTCCGTGAACTGCACTTGATGTTTGAAGAGCATTACACCGAGCTTGCTGAAGCAGTTGATGAAATTGCAGAACGTATTCGTACACTTGGCGTGGCTGCGCCAGGCACGTACAAGTCTTTTGCACAACTAAGCTCAATTGAAGAAGTGGAAGGTGTGCCTGAAGCGACTGAAATGGTTCGACTGTTAACTCACGGTCATGAGCAAGTAGTGAAAACATGCCGTGAATCGTTAAAGTTAGCGCAAGACGCTGATGACGAGTCATCTGCAGCGTTAATTGGTGACCGCATGCGCGTTCACGAGAAAACGGCGTGGATGCTTCGTGCGACCTTACCAAAGTAAAGTAGTTACGTTGAAGCACGCAAAAGCGTAAGGCTAAGTAATTTAACCGTGTTTATCGCAGAAGTGCGTGAAACTATCACAAAGGGTACAGCAGCGCTGTGCCCTTTTTTGTATACTGCCCTCAAGTATAAATAAAATAAGATTAGAAGCCTTTGTCATAGAACATAGGCCTTCTTCAAATGAGGCTCCTAGCGATGAAACCATCAACTATTTTAGCTACACCATTTAAACCCGTTAGTGTGCTTGCGCAATCATTGGCATGTGCATTAGCGCTTACGGTGAGCCAATCTGCTCTTGCTCACGGTGATCACAAGCATGGCGAAGCGCACGAACTGACCGACAGCGATATTACCGTAACAACACTTGCCGAAGGGTTGGTGCATCCATGGGGTATGGCATTTTTACCCAATGGCGACCTACTGGTTACTGAACGCGCCGGTGGCATTCAGCGTTTGTCAAAAGACGGAAAGCTATCAGGGCGCTTAAACAATGTCCCTGAAGTGGTTGCACAAAACCAAGGCGGTATGTTGGACATCGCGATAGACCCAGATTTTGCCAGCAACAGCACCATTTACTTCTGTTACAGCAAAGCAAGTGAGGAAGAGGGTAAGCCGGGCAGCAGTAGTAGTGTCGCCAAAGCCACGCTTACCGACTCGGGCCTTGAAAATGTTAACGTTATCTTTAGTGCCGATTCTATTGTAGACAATGGCTTTCACTTTGGCTGTCGCTTAGCTTTCGATGCTGAAAAGCATTTGTATATCACTATGGGCGACCGTTATAAGTACATGAAAGAAGCGCAGAATACCGACAACCACTTCGGTAAAATTGTGCGCATAAACCGTGACGGCAGCGCAGTTAAAGACAACCCGTTCATAGACGGCAATGCGCCTGAAGTATTCAGCTATGGTCACCGCAACGTGCAGGGCGTGACCGTTCACCCACAAACCGGTGCAGTTTGGGCAATGGAGCATGGCCCCAAAGGTGGTGATGAAATCAATATCCTTGAGCGTGGTGCTAACTACGGCTGGCCAGTGATTACCTATGGCGTTGACTATAGTGGCGACATCATCAGTGATAAGACACATATGGATGGTATGAAGCAGCCTTGGTTGTATTGGGATCCGTCTATTGCACCAAGTGGCCTTACCTTCTATCAAGGTGACATGTTCAAAGAATGGAACGGTGATGTACTGGTGGGTTCATTGAAGTTCACGCATCTTCGCCGAATTAAGGTAGAAGACGGAAAGCCCGGTGAGCAGTTCGAATATATTCGTGACAATCACGACCGTATTCGCGATGTTGAAGTTGGCCCAGAAGGTGCCATTTACTTACTGACTGATGCACCGAACGGTAAAGTGTTAAAGCTGACCAAATAGTGTAATAAGTAAAATGAAAAAAGGCGCCACTTCGTTTGCCGCTGGGCGCCTTTTTACTTTCTGTGATATTTGGCTCTAGCTAGATATAGCTATTCGCCATCCTTTTCCTTCTTGTAGCGCTCGAACCACGCCACAATATTTCCTACTTTTTGTATTAAGCGAGAAGGGCGACTTGCGATGCCGTGCGAAGCCCCTGGAATTCGAACCATTGCTGCATCGACACCTTGTAGTTTCAACGCTTGATAATACTGTTCTGTTTCACTTATTGGCGTTCGGTGATCGGCTTCACCGGTTAGCAGCATAGTAGGCGTTACCACATTGCCCACTAAGCTCAGAGGACTGCGTTGCCAGAGCTTATCGGCAATATTCCACGGCATGTCAGCCATCCAGTAATTGCTAAAGTAGGGGTATGCGTCGGCAGTCAACGAAAAGCTCATCCAGTTAATCACTGGCTTTGCCACCACTGCCGCGCTAAAGCGGTCGGTTTTACCAATCGACCACGCGGTGAGTGTACCGCCACCTGAACCCCCAGTAATGAACAGGTTTTCTGAATCTACATAACCCTGTTCTACTACAGCGTCTACCACGTCCATCAAATCGTTGAAGTCTTGTGACGGGTAGTTATGATGGATCAAGTTGCCAAAGTCTTCACCGTAAGAGCTGCTGCCCCTTGGATTAGACCACACCACCACATAACCTTGCGCTGCCATCAGTTGAATTTCCATAGCAAAATGAGGGCCGTAAGCAGCATGCGGGCCGCCGTGAATTTCTAAAATCAGTGGATACTTTTTGCTTCTATCAAATCCAGGTGGCAATGCAACCCATGCGTCGATAGGTAGCTCGTCAACGCTCGATACTACAGAAAGATCTTGAACCTCTGCCAACGTCTTATGGCCAAGTGCGTCGCTGTTTAAATCGGTAAGCTGTGTATCGTCTTTGCCTTTTCGGTAAAGCGCTAGATCGCTAGGTACAGTGCGACTTGCAATGGTGTAAACAATGTCACCTTTATCACTAATGGCAAAGTCACCAGACGTGTAAGGGCGCCCGAAAGCTTGGCCGCCTATGCTCACGTCGATAGGTTTTACATCACCTTTCAAGTTTACCGTAGCAAGCTTCGTTTCACCGTGGTCAAGATACGAGAAAACTAACCCTCGGCTATCTTTGCGCCACTCAAACTTGCCTAAGCTTCTATCTAGTGACGTTGTTAAGCGGGTGATGTCACCACTTTCAAGCTCAAGTACAACGAGGTCGCCATTCTGATAAGAGAGTTTTCTGTCGTTAAGTTGAGTAAACGCCAAGTATTTACCGTCAGGGCTTAACGTTGGAGAGCTTTCAGGCCCGTCGATATCAGTGACTTGTTCAACGGCCGCTGTTTTCACATTTACTTTGTAAATATCGCTAAACAACGGGTGCAATGCGTAGTCTTCTCGCTGTGGCGTAGCGAAATAAATCCAATCATTGTCTTTAGAAAACGAAAGGGTGCCGCCACTAGGGTATTTTCCTGTGGTTAGCTGACGAGGAGTGCCGCCCTCAACAGGCAAAACAAAGATCTGATCAAAGCCTTCGCGCAAATAGCCTCTTCCGTCACCTCGATACTGCACCGCATCAATATATGTGCCCTGGTCAGCCCACTCAGCTCCTTTAGGCTTGCTTGGCATACCGGTAAATAATGGCTTCTGCTTTTCTTCAGTAAACTGCGTAAATGCTAAGGTTTTGCTGTCGTGAGACCAGGTTAACTGGCGAGGGGCTTCGCTAGTGTTGGTTAAGCGCACAGACTGCATGGTATCTAAGTAATAAAGATGGATTTGTGCGCGACCATTAACCGATTTTGTGTATGCCACCATTTTGCCGTTGGGCGAAAGGGTCGCTTGAGACAAGTTTTCATCTATGCCGATAAAGGGGCGGTGTTCACCAGACTTTATGTTTACCTGCCACAGTCGACTTTGCCTACCGTCAGTCATGATATCCATGCTTTGACGCGCGTAGATGACGGTATCTTTGTCGATAAACTGTGGGTTGGCCACAAACTCTAAATTAAAGGTGTCATCGTACGTGAGCGCATTGGTGCTAACCGAAGCTGAGTCAGATTCTTGCAATGCATTGGCTTGAGTCATACCTAAAACCAAAAGCGATAATGCAGTCGAAGTAACATATAAACCTTTGCGTATGGGGCTTAAGGCGAAACGAGACGCAAACATGGCGGTTCCTTTTTTTGTTGTTCTTGCGCAGTGCGCGTTTTGTTGTTGGTGCGCTAGGCGCGATAGGTTAAGTATTCGCTGCCGTGAGCGAGCGTCAACTCAGCAGGCCGCTAACTTTGATTCTAACCATATCGCGTTCGTTTCTTTTATGTAAACCGTGTGCGATAAAGGGGCAGGATTGTTCGTTAAACGCACATGTTGAAGATGCGTGTTAAGAATAGGCTAAAGCCGGTTTATTGGAAAAGCATTCGCTTATCCTTATTCACCTTTCAGGCTGATTTTGCCCACTAGAATATCTTTGAACATGACCCAATCGCCCATTAAGCTGTAAAGCGGGTGCTTGAACGTAGCAGGGCGGTTTTTCTCAAAAAAGAAATGACCAACCCAAGCGAAGCCGTACCCCACAAGAGGAATAAGCCACAATAATGACCAACTAGCTGTATATATGGCTAGCGCTATTACGCCAAGTACCAGCCAAGAGCCAATAAAATGAAGTGTGCGGCATGTACTATCCCTGTGTTCATTTAAATAGAAAGGGTAGAACTCTTTAAATGAAGCAAAATGAGTGTCAGCGCTTGTCTGTGTAGTCATAAAACCCTCTCGGCCAAAATCTTGTATCTTGTAGAAATAGCGTAGTTTAACAGCGTCAGTTTACACCACATTAACATTTGGTGTGGGAATTAATTGTCGCGAACGCGACAAATGAAGGTATTTGCTATCGATTGCTACAAGCTTACCGAATTGGAATGTAAAAGTGGGTCTTGATAAAGAAAGGCTTTAGCTACAAGTGCAGGGAGCCAAAGATAACCGCCTTTGACCTTGTATTTTTATATCGACTGCCCCATATTCCTCACAATATAAGCAATTAAAGGCCTGCGTTATGGAAAATCTCGTTGCGAATAGCCAAGCAACCATCGTTGATATTACGGTAGAAAACTTTCAGCAAATCATCATTGAAGCTTCGCAAGAAAAGCTGGTACTTATTGATTTCTGGGCTGATTGGTGCGAACCGTGTAAAGACCTGATGCCTATCTTAGAAAAGCTGGCGGGTGAATATAGCCAGCATTTGATCCTGGCAAAAGTAGATTGCGAGGCACAGCAAGAAGTAGCTGCACAGTTTGGTATTAGGAGTCTGCCAACCGTAATGGTGGTGCAAAATGGTCAGCCTGTTGATGGCTTTGCTGGTGTACAAGCAGAGCAGCAAATTCGCGAAATGCTGGCTAAATACTTACCTAACCCAGAAGATGATTTACTTGCCACTGCTGGTAAAGCTATTCAGCAAGGTGAGTATGCAGAGGCACTGCCGGCGGCAAAAGAAGCATTAGCGCTCAACCCAGATAATGTAAACGCTAAATATATGCTTATTGATTGCTACGTTGAGACTGGTTCTATCGATATGGCAAAAGCGTTGTTGGAAGAAATTAAGCTGGTGGATCAAGACTCGCGTTACAAGAGTTTGGTTGGCAAAGTTGAACTGGCAGAACAAGCAGCCGATACCCCTGAAATTCGCCAGCTCCAGGCGGCGGTTGAAGCGAATCCAGATGACTTGCAGCTTAAAGTGGACCTAGCCGTACAGTTACAGCAAGCGAATAAAGCGCAAGACGCACTAGAACTACTTTATAGTGTGTTAAAGAAAGAGCTTGGATTTGGCGATGCTAGAAAGATCATGCAGGATATGATGAACGCGCTTCCCGACGGTGACCCGCTTAAGTCAGAATATCGCCGTAAAGTTTATAGTCTATTGTACTAAATACCTCTGTGCTTTAGGGCTGCAGAAGCCCTAAATCTGCGATATCAGGCTTAGGCAAATTGGCTGTGCGAGGTTCGTGCTGTATCGTCAGGTGAACTCGATTGTGCACTATGACGCTACTATGGGTGAAAACCCTTCCTTGTGTAGCCAGTTAAGGGCTTCAAAGTACTTATGAAAATAGTCTCGCTCGTAGTTAGATGCCTCAAAGTCGCGGTGCTTGGAAGGATGGGTTCGCTCTAGCTGAGCCCGCCTTACCATTCCACTGTCTAGCACATAAGCTGAACGCGTCAGCCCCCGCGAAATATTTACCTTAATGGCTTCGGCCAACCGCGTTTGGCATTCAGGTGTGGACAGCACCCAGCGGCGTCCGTCCATTAGAGCAGCCCACGGTTTGTTGTCGAACTTAACGATAAGTTCATGCATTTCTTCTATGAAAAACTCGGTAGTTTTTAGGTTCCACGCCCCAGTAGCAAACACTTCAAGTACATTACCTGAGACATCCAATGAATAATTTCCGTATTTTGGAAAACGCATAAAATACCTTTAATGTTTGTCTGCGTGGAACAGACGGAGCTCGCTGACTCGGCAAATATAAATAACCCACCTCTATAGTGTATAGCAGAGTTCTTAAATTTTGCCGTTGGTGTAACGCTAATAGAAATATCACTAAGCACGGCTTTTTGGGCAAAACTATTTACACTTAATTTGTAAATAAATGTTTTATGGAAGGTGCTGGCTCATGCGAAAAATGCAGAATTTTGATAGGGTTTAGGCGGTTTTTATATTAGGCATCAAAGCATGGCATATCAGCACTTTTATACAGGTTTTCTCAATGCGAATAAGGGCAAACAGCACTACGCATGTCACAGTCATTATTTTTGGCCAGACTGCACGCGCGACGCAATGCTTAACTACTGGGATGACAGTGCTAAGTATGTAGACGAAAAATGGGGTTACTTTTTTCAAACATTGGTGCCAGAGCTACAGCAACGTATTAGCAATATATTGAATACCGGAGCACCACAGCAAATTGTATTTGCGCCAAATACCCACGAATTGCTTTATCGCATTATGAGTTGTATCGATAGCGAAGCACCCTACAAAGTGGTGTCGACTGACAGCGAGTTCCACAGCTTTCAGCGCCAAGCTAGTAGGTTACAAGAGCAAGGCTCAATAGAACTTATTACCGTACCTACTAAACCTTATGATACGTTTGCGTCTCGTTTTAAATCAGCCATAGCCGAACACAACCCCGAGCTGGTTTTCTTTAGCCAAGTATTCTTTAATTCCGGATACGTAGTGAACGATGTTGCAGATATCGTAAACAGCGTGACTAACGACAACACGCTAATTGTGGTTGATGGTTATCATGGATTTATGGCAAAGCCTACTGATTTGGCGGATATTGCCCACCGCGCTTTTTATCTTGCCGGTAGTTATAAATATGCTCAGGCTGGTGAGGGCGCATGTTTTGCGCACGTACCAGTGGGCTGTGAGCTAAGACCTGCTTATACAGGCTGGTTTGCAGAGTTTGGCGAACTAGACAAGCCCCGTAAGGTTGGCGGAAAAGACAGCGTTCAATATAGTTTAGACGGCATGCGCTTTGCTGGTGCGACGATGGACTTTACCGCACTTTACAGGCTAAGAGCCGTTCTTCGCATGTTTGGAGAAAATGGCATTGATGTAGCCACAGTTGATGAATACGTCATGAGCATGCAGCGCACATTTCTAGAAAAGCTTGCAGCCTGCAATCACCCATTGCTAAACGAGAAACATTTAGCAGTGAGTAATGAAGAGAACAGAGGGCATTTCCTAACTTTCGAATTAGACAGTGCGGACGTGACAAAAGCCCTTGCCTCAGAGCTGAAAGAACACCATATTCTTACTGATTTTAGAGGTAACCGATTAAGGTTTGGTTTTGGCTTGTATCATACGCCTGAATATATTGATTTAAGTGCATTAATACAAAAAGCGTAAGTCAGAGCCCGAATCACGGCACAAGTTGCTGCGAATATATTAACGTCACACTTATTTAAGGATAGTTTTATGGAGTGGCTATTACCCGCTTTAGCTCTGGTACTTATTATAGAGGGAATAGGGCCGCTTCTTTTTCCGAATAAATGGCGCAATTATTTACTTCAGATAAGCCAGCAGCCCAGCAATCAATTGCGCCAAATTGGTGGAACGCTTGTGATAATAGGCGCACTACTGCTGTTTTATTTCAGTTGAGTTATCGAGCGTTGGCTTTTAGTTGTCAGCAAAGCACGAGTTTACCGCTGAATAAAAAGTGTGCTTGTTATGGTACAAGAAAGAATTAACGGTGCGTTCTTTCTTGCTTGAATTGCTCCTTGAATGCAAAGTGTTCAAATAAAGGTAAGCAATACCAAAAAAATATATATCCGCACGCGGCAATAAACGGCGGTAGACCGACTGTTCAGCTTTTGCGCGAAGTAATGTTTAGAAAGCTTTAAAAATTAGCGCCTTAGAAAGTGAGCGGTGAAAAGCAAGACACAAAGCCTTATTTCAAATAGGCTTGAGCGGTCGCGGGGCATCTTTGTGATTTCAAAAATAAAAATGAAATAGTCGCATTTTTGTTCGAAAAAGAGATGATCCTTGCCCTAGAATTTTGTAGAATCCCCGCCTAATTTTCTTACACATATGATTCATGGCAAAGAACGTTGTGGTACTCGGCACTCAATGGGGTGACGAGGGTAAAGGCAA